>OHEP01000408.1_pt1 | contig 30952 bp, 28 predicted proteins | sample 1567271 | NCBI WGS metagenome assembly OHEP01 (sample SAMEA3879577, study PRJEB24766) | human gut metagenome | biome: human-associated habitat; feature: feces | place: USA | collected 1985/1987
TTTTAGTTCGCGCGTTTTTTATATAAATAAAATAATTAAATTTTTCTTTTTCCGCCGTTAAGCCAAGGTGCAGCTTCCAGGTCGTTAATATTATATTTCAGCAGGTAATCGTTGTTATTTTCTTGTTGTTTTACCTGTTGGTTTTTATTTGCTGTCTGTTTTGTTGCTTGAGTTTTTTGTGCGGGCCTTTTATTATAATTTGAAGCATTTGCTGCAACAGCTGCTATTTGGGTCTGAAATAGCATTAATGCTAAAATAATTGCAAATTTTTTCATTTTTTATCTCCTGAATTGCTACGATACTAGTATTTTAACATAGAAATTACTTTTCCGCAATCTGTAAGTTTATCTTTTCCGCCAAGAGCTTCAAGTTCTATTAAGAATGCGGCTCCGACGAGGTTTCCGCCAGCCTTTTTTACAAGGCTGCAAGCTGCTTTTGCAGTTCCGCCTGTTGCTAAAAGATCGTCTACAACTAAAACGTTTGCGCCCGGTTCAATCGCGTCTGCGTGAATTTCAATTGAATCGGAACCGTATTCAAGATCGTAAGACTCTTTGATTGTTTTTGCCGGTAATTTATTAGGTTTTCTGATTGGAATAAATCCGCAGTTCAATTTGTAAGCCATTGGCATACCAAAAATAAACCCACGGCTTTCGATACCTGCAATATAGTCAATTTTGATATCCTTATACTGGTCACAAAGGTAATCAACCATCGCTTTCATTGTATCGGCATCTTTAATCCCTGTTGTAATATCACGGAAAATAATTCCTTCTTTTGGAAAATTTTCAACTGCTCTGATTTTATTTTTTACATCTTCAATAGATAATGTTTTCATTATTGTTCTCCTATTCTATATTATTTTGCTAGTAGTAATTTTTTTAATTCTTCTTTTGCCTGTTTAATCTTTTCTTTTGCTCTTTGAATGGCGTGTTCATGCTGGATTAGTCCGTGGGCGGTTTTACCCCAGTTCATATCTTTTTTCATAAAAAGTATTTTCATTCCGATAAATAAAACCAGCGGGAACCAGATTAACAGCAGGTAAACTGATGTGTAAATTGATTGAATTAAGGCTTCTGTTCTTGGTACGTTGTCATATCTCCTCAAGCTGTACCTGCAAGCCATTAAAAATCCAAATCCTATAATACACCCCATAATAACTGATGACATTAAAATGTGTGTCGGGGCATCTTTGATTATTATTTTCATTAGGATTATACCAATTTCAAGTATAAACCAGCCCGGCATAATAAATTCTGAAATATATGCTATCATATCGACTCTTACGCGCAAAGACATTTTTTTAGAGGTAAGAATATCCCAAAAGTATTCAAGATACCTTCTAATTGTACCTTCCAACCATCTTCTTCTTTGTTTATACAATGGAAACAGGTACATAATACCTTCTTCATAAACTGCTGTATCTGCGCAAAATCTTACGTCCCAGCCTTTTATGTGCAGTCTTGTCGACATATCAAGATCGTCTGTAATTGTATAATTATTCCAGCCGCCGATGTCTTCTAAGGCTGTCCTTTTGATTAGTTCCCCGTTTCCTCTTAACTCAACGGCGCCCTTTATTGAATCTCTGCCTACCTGGAAGTGGGTATCCATTGTCATTTCATTGTTTTGACATCTTGTTAGAAGATTGGTGTCTTTGTTTCTTACAATTTTTCTAGCCTGAACAGCACCAACATCTTTTGGTTCTAATTCATAAACAAGGTTTGTCAAAAAATCAGGTTCCATTGTAGCATCGGCATCAAATACAAGTATAGCATCACCTTTTGCAAATTTTAATGCATCGTTTAGCACTGCAGATTTGCCCGGAAACGCGTTTTTATCTCTAATAAATGCTACAACTTTTTGCGGATATTGCTTTTCCAACCCTTTCAGTACTGAGGCTGTATTATCTGAACTTCTATCGTCAATAACTATTATTTCAAAGTTTGGATAATCAAGATTAAGCACGGTTTTTACAGTGTTTGCAATAACTGATTCTTCGTTGTGCGCAGGAATCATTATACTGACAAACGGTTTATAATTTTCGTTTTTAACAGATGGAGTTTTAAGTTTTTTTCTTTGTTTAATTTTATAAGCAACGTTAGTGCATATCGCATATATGCTCATTAAACAAACTAATATTGCTAGTCCCCATACAGTATAGCTTTGGAATATATAAATAAACGCTGTCAGTCCTAATACTATTATAAACAGTAAAATACGCTCTTTCATATCTGCCTAATCTTTTTTACTTCCTAAATCTCTAAATATATTTTAGCAAAAAAGTTTGGATATTGTTCGTAATATAAACATATTGTTACTATTTAATTAAATTTTCATGGTAAATTCTTCTTTTATTTTCGTATTTTGGCTTAAATTTATAGGTATATAAAATCCAAAAGTGTTGCTGCTGAATTCTTTAGAGCTTTCGGCAATCACTATTCCGTTATGGGCTTCTATTATTTTTTTTGACAAATATAAGCCTAATCCGACTCCGACTTTATTGAATTTTTCCGAGTGGGTTACATATTTGCTGAAAATTCTCTGCATAACATCCGGAGCTATGTACGGGCTGGAGTTTATTATACGAAGTTCAGCTTTTTCAATATTTTTAGAAAGTTTTACTTTTATTGTACTTGATGAAAACGCGTAGTTTATGGAATTTGATAAAAAATTAATCAAAACCCGTTTAATTTCGGCTTTATCAGCAAATACAATACATGTTTTTTCCTCCGGTTCAAAATTTATTTTTATTGAATTATTTATAGCAAGTTCATTAATTTCTTTGATGCTTTCTTTTATTATTTCGACCAGATTAAATGAACTGTAATTTAGTATAACTTCTCCGCTTTCAAATTTGTAGGTTGAAAGTAAGCTGTAAACCATATCATACATATAATTGCAGGAGTCAAGCGTTAACTTTAGCAGTTCTTTTTGTTCCGAATTAAATTCTCCGAGTTGACCGCTTAATAACAATTCAAGTGCTCTTACCTGAGCAATAGCAGGTGTTTTTAGATCATGACTCAGGGTTGCAATATAAGTTTCCCGTTGTTCCTGGATTCGCTTTTCTGCATCAATATTTCTTAAAAATGTAGCGATTGCGTAATATTCCCCGTTAAAATTTTTCATAGGGATTTTTGTATATTTATACCAGTATTTTTCACCGTTAACTGTTTGCAGCTGGAATTCAGATTCTGATTTTTTTCCATCCAGCAGAACTTCATTGTTCCCTTTGATAATTTGGTTTTTTAAATATATTGTATCAAATCGTTCGTTTAATTTTGGATTTAATTCATCTATCCCGTTAAAAAAGAATTTTTGTGCACTCTGGTTGCTCAGGATAATATTCCCATTCCTATCTGTTATATAGGCTGGAATTGGTGAATTATTGATAAGTTCATATAATTCCGGGTATATTCTATTTTTAAAACAAGTCATATTTAAACTCCTGTTTAAGTTTGCTAAAATATGTAACGTGTTCAAGTTTTTTCAGTATTGAATAAGTATAATTATTCAAGTTTGGAAGCGTTATTCCGAGATACTTTGCGATATCGTTTCCGCTAAATCCTTTAGAGCTCATTTTAATAAATTTTGTTTCTTCCGAACTCAGATTATCTATAAATGTAATATAAGTTTCTTTGGGCAAGTGTTTAATATGGTTAAACAGCGCTTTTTGTATTCTGTCATCTATGCTTATATAACCTGAGGATATTTTATTAATTATTTCTTCTATTTTATTTGGTTTTACATCCCTGATATAATAAGCATCAGCGTTAGCAAGAAGGGTCGTAATTACCTGGGTTTCACTGTTGTCCGGTATGGTTATTATTATTTTAATATCCGGATTATATTTTTTCATAAGAATTGATGCTTCAATTCCATTCATACAAGGCAGGGTTGCATCCATAATAACTATATCAGCCCCTTGATTACTGCTTAAATAGTTAAGGCAGTCTTCTGCATTGTCAAAGTCTGCGCAGACATGTAATCCTGAAATTTTATCAATAGTTTTTTTTAACGTGACTCGTGAGAGTATATTATCTTCGACAATAACTATGCTATTTCTTTTAGTGCTCATTCCTAATCCAGCCTTTCTGTGTATAAATATTAAACATTAATTTGCTTGATATTTAAATTACCAGAGTCGGTAATATACAAAAATCCGATTAACTAAAAAACAATAGATAACCGGATAATTTTCATTTAATTATTATTGGAAATTTCTTATGCGTGTTCAACCTGGCAGGTGAAATCAGGGTTTTCCTCCATTCTTTTTATAATTTCATCAAATGTTAGCAGTCCTGCAGTTGCGCCAAATTCTGATACGACACCTGCTGAATTTATTGATGCTGCAATCAGTGACTTTTCTATATTGCTGTCAAATTTATGCAGTGATGCACAGAAGGTTGAAGCAAACGCATCTCCGGCTCCAAGAGTTGAGGTGACCGGACCGTCAAAACACGGGCAGTAATAGTATTTTTTTCCATCATATGCGTATGCCCCGGCTCCGCCGTCAGTTATTACGATAAGCTGATATTCTGAAACTTTTAATTTATTAAACATTTCTTTAAGATCAGGATGAACCATTTGATGAGAAAATTTTTCATCCTTTGTGTCCGGTCTTAGTGTTATGCCGGTTGCCATTGAGGCTTCTTCTTTATTTAGAACTACAATCTGCGCGGAGGATAAAATCTTTTTTAAATAGTTAAATCCTTTTTTAATGCCTGTAGAGCCTGCATTAAAGCATACATAAACACCGTTATCTTTTGCAAAGTTTACAATATCATCCAGAACCTTGTTGCTATCACCATTTAGTGGAGCTATATATAAAAACTTAGCTTCTTTAATTGCATCGAAATTGATTTCTGATTTTTTTATATGAGCGTTAGCTCCGCGGTGAGCAAGAACGGTTCTGTCGCCTTCAAAACTTGTAAGAATTACCGAAAAACCGGTTGAGTCTTTTTTATCTTGAATCACGGATGATAAATCAATATTTTTATCTTTGAAAAATCTAAAAAGTCCTTGAGAATAAATATCATCACCAACTTTAAATATAGCACCTGTTGAAAATCCAAGATTTGCAAAGTTTGTTGCAGTATTAACTCCGCCGCCGCCAACTTGTGATGCAAAATCAGATATCTCAACTTTTGCACCATACTGGTAGCTCATATATTCAGATTTTTTATCTTTTTTTCGTACAGAAACGATATTGGCATCATCGCATTCGACAAAAACATCCATTGTAGCGCTTCCGATTGTAATAATATCACTCATCTTCTTTCCCCCATTAATTCCTATATTTTAATTTTAGCATAAAAGTGTAAATGTTTATTAATAAAGCGCAAAAAATATTTTTTACAGGTATTATAATCATAAAAATTAGTATGATAGGAAGATAATATGAGAATTACATTTACCCCGGGTTTACAAAGTATCAATACCCAACCAAAACAACAACCTAATAAAGCATTACAATCTAACCCAAAACAGCAAATTACAAAACCTGCAGCGCTAAAAATGTTCGCTTATCAGGACTATAATATTTCTTTTAGAGGCAGGACTCCGGAGGATTTTTATGCTCAGGATTTTAACAGGAATAATATGCCGCGTACAATGAAAGACTGCTTATATTCAGATTATGAACAGTGGCAGCATGTTCCGCCTGAACAAATGATGCACGAAGTCTTTAAAGATATCAAAACTGCTGATAGTTTTGATGAGGTTAAAGTTTTATACCCTAATGAAGACTTATTTAAAAATCTTCATTCCTTATCTAAAAATTCTCGAAAGGGTCTTTTATCCGAAATAAAAGCAGCAAGAGATTTAAGCGATACTCCGTTATTGAAAGATGGCAGTGATGATTTTGGAATGTATCTGTTAAGAAAAATCTACACAGAAGGTAAAACTTTAAAAGAAATAAGTAAAGACTTTTTAGAAAAAGACATAAATGATGAATACAAGGGGCTGATTACCGAAGCTGTTGATTATTCAACAACATCTGCTTATGGTATAAAATTCCCTAATAATGCCTTTTGGCACTCTTTTATCTCAACAAGAGAAGAATACAAAAAGTTTTTTGTGACCCTTCCTAAAAATCTTGTGAGTGCCGCTCGAACCGGCGGAGTTAATCATGGTAAATCTTCAGTCTCAAATTCTTCTGAAGTTTCAGGCACAAGGTCTGATATTGATAAAACTCCAAAACCGAGAAAATATAAAATACAAAAATTTAGAAAAGATCAATTGACAAATGATCTTAAAGATTCTGACATGTCTGATAAGGATGTTGAAAGAAAAATAGTAAGACGTTTTAAAAAAGATGATCCGGAAGCTTCATTTATTGTAAAATATTTAAGCCCGATAATGGTTGTTGCTGCTGATAGAATTCATCTTTCAGAGGAACTCAGGGCTTTTAATGATTCTGAAAAAGCAAACGGCAAAATCGGGGACGATGTTCATATGTTAAAACGTTTCTGGAAAAATAATCCGGAATTAAGAAAAGATTATGCAATTGCAATAACCGATACTATTGAATTGTTTGAAGATAATTACGGTGCCGGCGGTTTAATTCCAATAAATAATGAATTTAAACAGGTAACTTCTGAAACTTCAAATAAAAAGATTATTGATTATGTCAGCGAAAACTTTATTGATTTAATTGATAATGTTAAAAATATTGAAAGCGAAAGATCTGAACGGTATAGACTTCATGATGAGTTGCAGCCACAGTGGGAAACTCATTTTAATGAGCGTTATGGTGATTTGAATGCTGCAAATACAAAAAGTATTGAAGATGATGATCTTGAAGATGAGCTTGCAGGAGTTTTGGCTAAGTATCCTGATTTTAATCCTGATGCCATATTAGAAGAAACTGCTGCTCAGTATAATGCTCAAATTTTTAGATTGAATGGAAAAAACGGAGAGGAAATTGTTATTACAGCCAATCTTAATGAAGCTTTTGGCGAGCATTTAAAGAAAGAGGCTGCAATTTATCCCAGTGCTTACGCAAGACAATATGTTAATGAACTTTTAAATAATCCGGAAATTACTGATAAATATAAATTAAGTCTTTTAACCAGAAATATTAAGGATAAAATTGATGATGATCAGATTATGGGTGATGAAGAGTTTTTAGATACTGCATATAGTATTCAATGTATGTATTATTTAGAACATTCTGAGCAGGCAATGGCAGCATCAGCAGCAATGGCGGATATAATTAATAAAGAGCTTGATGGCAATGCTCCTGCCAGAATTTACGGGCTATATGTTCATGAATTTAATGATTTGGTAAAAGGTTGTGCTGCAGAACAAGATATTACCAAAATGTTATTATCTAACAAAAAAGAATTGGATGATCGATATGCGTACTACTCCAGACCTATGAGCAGCTCTGAAACGACAAAAATTGAATTGGCGATACTTGAGCAGTTAAGCCAATACAATGGTAATAATATAGTTGCAGATAATAATATTAAAGAAATTTTATTAATGTTAAAAGAGTCAGCAACAACTACGAAAATTAAACGTAAGTTTTTAAGGCAAAGTTTTGGGTTTATGATTCCGGAATATAAAATTGCAAGAGGATTGCTTGATAAATCTGTTGATAAAGAACATCGTCAGGCAAGATTTGAACAGGTAATGACTATTCTCATAAGAGATTTACTTTCTCCGACACTGAACAGCCCTATTCTGGCTACTTTGATAAATAGGGAAACTCTGGATAAGCATCGCCATGGTTTATCTCCGGAAGTCTACGACAGATTTTTAACTATTGCTAATTCCCTGCAAGCGACAGATCGAAAACTTTTTGAATATACAAATGAAGAAATTATGGAGTTAGATAGATTATATAAAAACTCTAAATAAAGTTAAAAGGATGATGCAATTTGCATCATCCTTTTTAATAGCTGTAAAAGTTTATAGTTATTGAACTTTAGCTTTGTCTTCTTCGGTTACCCCTTTGATTGTTAAGTTTACACGACCTTTTTCGTCGATTTTAACAACTTTAACGATAACTTCCTGACCGATATTTAAGTGCGGTTCAATAGTTTCAATTCTTTCGTTGCAAACTTGAGAAATGTGAACCATACCGTCTTTACCGCCGCCAAGTTCAACAAAGGCTCCGATAGGAATAATTCTTACTACTTTACCTTTGATAACCATTCCAACTTCAGGTTTGAATGTCAAATCTTTAATCATTTTGATTGCGATTTGAGCACCTTCCTGATCATTAGAAGTTATTGTTACAACACCTGAATCTTGAATATCGATTTCTGCACCTGAAGCATCAATGATTGCACGAATCTGTTTTCCGCCAGGTCCGATAACAGTTCCGATATCTTCTGTCGGAATAGTCATAGTTGTAATACTTGGTGCAAATGGAGACATTGGACCAGGTTCTGTGATTGCTTCTCTCATTTTTGATAAGATATGTAATCTGCCTTCTTTAGCTTGTCCTAAAGCCCTGCGTAATGTTTCGTTAGCTATACCTTTAGCTTTCATATCCATTTGTAAAGCTGTGATACCGGTGTCATTACCTGTAACTTTGAAGTCCATATCGCCAAGGAAGTCTTCAATACCCTGGATATCTGTTAATACAACAGGTTCCTTACCTTCTTCGGTAATCATACCCATAGCAACACCGCCTATCATACATTTAACAGGAACACCGGCATTCATAAGAGCCATAGATGAACCGCAGGTTGATGCCATTGAAGTTGAACCGTTTGATTCTAAAACATCAGATGTTACACGGATTGTGTATCCGAAATCTTCCAGAGAAGGAAGTGCCGGAATGTTGGCACGTTCTGCTAATGCTCCGTGACCAACTTCACGTCTTCCTGGTCCTCTTAAAGGTTTAACTTCACCAACTGAGAAACCTGGGAATATGTATTTGTGCATATAAGTTTTTTCTGTTTCAGGATCAACACCGTCAAGTTCTTGTTTCATAGCCGGACCTGCCAGAGTTGCAACTGATAATACTTGAGTTTGACCTCTTGTAAATACAGCTGAACCGTGAGCGCGAGGCACAACCCCAACTTCGCACCAGATAGGACGAACTTCGGTTGGTTTTCTTCCGTCAGCTCTAACGCCTTCATCAAGAATCATTGCACGCATAATTTTCTTTTCTGCAGCTTTAAATTCTTCTGCAACAAAGTCAATACCTGTTTCTTCAATGATTTGTTTGATATAATGATCATCAGCTAAAGCATCAATTTTTTCTTTAACTAATTTTTTAGCTTCTTCCAATTTTTCTTGGCGGTAAGCTCTGTCAAAATTGTGATAAGCATCAAAAATCATGTCATGAGCTGTTTCGTTAATGATATTTTTCAATTCAGTTGTATCGTAAGGGTTAACGAATTCTTGTTTTTCGACTCCGCAAGCTTTAGCAAACTCTACCTGAGCGTCACACTGTTTTTTGATTTCAGCTTGAGCAAATTCTACAGCTGCCATAATATCGTCTTCTGTAACGAATTTACAGCCGGCTTCAACCATGATAACTGAATCGTGAGTACCTGATACAACGATATCAAGATCAGATTCTTTAGCTTGTCTGTGAGTCGGGTTAGCAATTAAGTTGCCTTCGCTGTCGCGAGAAACTCTAACTGCACCGATAGGACCTTCAAAAGGAGCCCCAGACAACATTAAAGCGCAAGAAGCACCTAACATTGCTAATGTATCCGGTTGGTTTTCCTGATCATAGCTGAATAATTGAGCTACGATTTGGATATCATTTCTATAACCTTTAGGGAATAAAGGTCTGATTGGTCTGTCAATTAATCTTGATACCAAGATTGCTTTATCGCTGGCTTTACCTTCAGAACGGTTGTATCCGCCAGGGATTCTGCCGATAGACGACATTCTTTCTTCATAGTCAATCAATAACGGGAAGAAGTCGATACCTACTCTAGGTTCTTTTGATACGACACAATGAACAAATAGCATTGTATCTCCGCATCTTACGGTAACACTGCCATTTGTTGATTGAGCGTATTTACCTGTTTCTATGGTTACGGTTTTGCCGCCGATTTCCAATTGAAAGCTTTTTGTTTCAGGTTTCATAAAATACCTTTTCTTTCTGCGCTTCTTTGCGCCTTTTAGTTATACACTTCCATTTACATTTTTATTATACCGCAAAAAGGTTAAATGTATAAATTTTTATTGAAATATTATTAAAAATACTATATAATGAGGTATATGGAAGTTAAAAATGATACAAAAAGTTCAATAGTTAATGAGTTCAGAATAAATTATGCAGAAAAAGTTGCTCCGCTATTTGAAGAATATGAAATCGTAAGACAGCAGAAACTCGGGTCCCTAAAATGTACTTTAGGTATTGTGCTTGCTGCTAATTTGGTAATATTTATTTCTTGTAGTTCAGTGATATCAGATATCTCGATTGTTATGCCTTTGTATATTTTGGTATTACTGTCATCAATTTGGTTTTCAATTTTTATTGTTCGAAAAAGTACATCTGATTTTTGCTCGGAGATGAAACATAAATTTATGTGGAAACTTTTAAGTGTTTTGGCAATAATTTGGAAGCCGAAGTTTGAATTAATACCGAATAATCTTTTAGTTGATAGTGAATTGTTTGCAATGTACAATAGACGAACTGATGATGATGTTTTTTCAGGAGTGTACAAAGGTGTAAATTTTGTTGTATCTGAATCAGAAATGAGGTATGAGTCTGGTTCAGGTTTACGTAAAAATGTTAAACAAATATTTGATGGAGTTATTCTTACATTTGATACTAATAAGATGATTCAAAACAAAACGATGGTTGTAACCCGTGGAGATCTGTATTCTGGAGTATTTAACTGGAAGACAGTGTTTGTATCTATATTGCCGCTTCTTGCACTTGTTATTATTTTGGGTATCCCTCGATTTGTTAGTGATAATGACCCTTCAGGTTTTATAATTTATGGAATATTTTTTATTATTCTATTACCTTTTATACTTTTGGGCTCATATCGTCCATCAAAAATGAATGAGATAAAACTTGAGGATACGGAGTTTTCTAAGAAATATAAATCATATTCTTCAGATGAAATTGAAGGAAGATATCTTTTAACAACGGGATTTATGGAGCGATTTAAAAATCTTCATACAGCATTTGGATCTAACAATGCAAAATGTTTGTTCTTCAAAGATAAGGTATTTTTTGCTATTTCAACTTCTAAAAATGTTTTTGAAATTGGAAGTTTGTTTGCTCCGGTAAATAGTCCTAAGCAAGTGGATGTTTTCTTAAATGAAATTCTTTCTATATATGATTTGATTGATTATTTCAAATTAGATGAAAAAACTGGTTTGTAGAATTTTTGTGGTATGATAATAAATGAAAACGATTGCAAATGGCTTCGTAGCTCAGTAGGATAGAGCGGCGGTTTCCTAAACCGCGTCTTGCGCGCGTTCGAATCGCGCCGGGGCCAAATTTTTAGGAGTAGTAAAAGTGGATAAAACGCGATGAGAACGCACAAGGCGAAAGCCTTGTCAGTCGTTCGAGCGGAGAGTGAGCAGAGGCTGAAAGGCGGGGCGTTGAGACCCGACTGAAATGCCGTTTAATGCGAACGCTCCAAGACAATCGCGCCGGGGCCAAATTTATTGTTTTATCTTGCAGGGGTGTGTAATTTCTCGGGTATTACAAATTTTTACATTATTGATAGCAAAAAATATTTTCAGGGTATTTATACAAGTATATAAAATATAGTGTGCATTCTAATTTGAGGTAAAAGAGTATGAGAATTTTTAGCGTAGGGTATAGTTATTTTAATCAGAACAGAAGCAGATCTAATCCGAGTTTTAAGGCTGCCGATGTTAATATTTTGGCGCAGGCTGATCAGCATGGGAACATTATGTCAATGCCGCAGGTTGAGCAAACTATTAAAAACCGAGCGGGGAAAATGTTTAAAAATCCAGAAGCAAAAAGTACGTTGAATATACTTGCTATGCCGGGTGATTTTGTCATAAACCCGTCTAAGAAAGGCTATATAACTCATCCTGAATATTCTAATGGAGATTTTCAGGTTAAGTATTTGAAAGAGCTTATCAATATTACCAAAAATGTTGTAAATGGTAATAATTTTGAAGCTTTATATACTCCGGGTAATCACGATTTTGACGGTGGTGATAAATGGCTTATCAGTAACCTTGTAAAACTTCCTATGACTACAGTTATGACAAATGTTAATATGGAACATTCGCCGTTATTAAAAGATTATGCCAAAAATAACAAAAATCTTGTCAGATCCAAAATCTTAACTGTTCAAGATGATAAGAACCCGGATTTAAGACATAAGGTTTTGTTTGTCGGTGCAACTATTCCTACGATGGATTTTTATGCCCCGGGATTGTTGGAAGGAACAGAATTCTACGGCAATAACAATAAGAAAGACGTAAAAATACAAAAAGAAGATATGGAAACTTCTATAGCCTCGATTAGGCAGGTAGTTGATAAGTTTAAAAAGCATCATCCGAAAGGAGCTGTTGTTTTAATGTCACATACCGGAAATACTATTTCTAACATGATAAGAGAAGAAATTCCAAATATTGATATTATTTTGAACGGTCATGACCATGAAGATACAACGGTTGTAAATGTTGCGCAGGGCGCCAAAGGAGATACTTTACAGATAACAAGTTCTTTGGGTATGGATAATGAGATTTTGAAATCTTTTAATTTACATTTTGATGATAACGGAAATATTGACCGTAGAGTAAGTATGCAGACATATAGTACTCGTACCGTTAATATGGAAGATTTGTCAAAAAACCGTATCTACAATATGATTCAAGAGGACTTTGCAAAAGATTTGGTTCCTTTGGTAGAAAATTTAGATCCGGATAATGAGCTAACCGAGTTTAAGTATGGCAAATTTATAAGATGGCAGAACAGCCATTTGCTGAATTATTTGTCTTCTGCGCTACATGGCGTTGTAAAAAATGAATTCGGCGGTAAATATAAAGACGTTACTGCAGTTGCTGTTCAGACCTCAGGTGTTCGAGGCGGTATAAAAGAAGGTGCTACAAATCTTGACTTGATGAAAGTTTTTGATGGTGTGAGTGAAGATTTATCAGGTTTATATATCGGTAAGGTTTCAGGAAAAGATCTTATCGGGATGATTGTTGAAAATGTACGAGATAACCTAGGTAAGGACAAACGGGATAGGAATACCTTATTATATTGGTCAAATATTCAAATCAACAGAGAATTAATTGATGAAATTTTGCAAGGAGAATCTAAGGCTCCATTTACAGATGCAATAATTCTCCGCGGTGAAGATAAAAAGTTCTCAGAAAAAATTGATTTGAATAAAGAATATAAGATATTGCTGCCAAATAAGTATCTTGTAAAAACAGATATTAAATATCCAAATAAAATAAGAAAGAATTTTGAACCGTTTGGCAAGACATCTGACGAACTTTTGAGAATGGCATTAGAACACGACAAATACAAGCGAATGGCAAGTGAGAAGGTTAAGGAAATGAGGATTTTGGACTCTCGTACAGACCGATAAATTCTTGATTGTAATATTTTGTAATATTTCATTAGTATAACGCAATTTTATATGTTGTATAACCTTTATATATATACAGGGGATATAAAGGGAAAATATTATGACTATACAATGGATTTTACCGGCAGCTGTTCCAGCTCCGACGATAAATGCAAGTATGCTGCTAAGTAATTTATCAGTACCGGCAGCCGCTAATTTTAGTGCGTTTCCGCCTTTATTCAATTTTGGAAATTTTTCAACTTATAAATATACACCGAATACTAACTTTAACCAGGGTAGTACTGTGAGCGCATCACGCGGAGCTTCAGTTTCGGGTAAAAATCAAAATTCTTCTTTTTGGAAGACGTTAGGTTATTGTGCCGATGCCGGCTTGAAATTGGCTAAGACTGCGCTTTCAAGAGTTGTGGGATTTATCGGGTATTGTGCAAAATATGTAAAAACTGCTATATCAAAAGCTGGGCTGGGTAAATATGAATCAGGACATGCAAAAGATATGGTTTCTATAATGAGGAGAAATAAAAAATTTAAAGAAATTTCAACAAACGGGGTCAACTTAAAGTCATTGCCTGCAGGCTGCGTGTTAGTTTACGGAGCCGGAGTTGCCGGATATAGTTCTAAATACGGTCATACCGAAATAACAACAGGTGATGGACGTGCTGTATCTGACGGAGTTACAAGAAACCTTCACAAAACTCCGACGGCAATCTTCATGCCGGTATCAGCTTAAAAGATTTTGTGGATTTAAATCGTGCCCGGGGGGAATCAAACCCCCGACCTTGAGCTTCGGAAACTCACGCTCTATTCTTCTGAGCTACGGACACTTATAAATTTTCAAATTAAAACGGTTATGTTATTTAGTTTATCTAAACCCTGACAAAATGTCAAAATTTACTAAAAACATAACCGTTTAAGTTGAATATTAAATTGCTTCTTATTTGAAATAAGCAGAAGCGTTAACTTCTTGTCTTGCAGCTTCACTTGCTTCAAAGAACGGATAAGATGATATACCAACCATTCCGGCAACTAATGAGCTAGGGAAGATTTCTACAGAGTTGTTAAGGTCATTAACTGCGCTGTTGTAAAATCTTCTGGCAGCAGCAATATGTTCCTCAACTTCAGAGTAAGTCTGCATAGCTTGTATCATTGTTTGATCTGATTTCAATTGTGGGTAATTTTCAACATTAACCATCAATTGACCCATTTTAGAAGCGATCTGGTTATCTAATTGAATTTTTTCGGAAATAGTATCAGCGGTAGATCTGATACCTGCGGCTTGTGCTCTTAGCTTAGTGATATCTTCCATCAAGCCTCTTTCGTGTTCCATGAATTTGTTTGCAATTGTCAAAATATTTGGTATCAAGCTGTATCTTTTGTTTAATTGTACGTCAATACCACCCATTGCTTCTTTGACTTTGTTGCGTTTTTGGATAAGTGCAACATACATTCCGTATAACGCAATAAGTACAATTACACCAAGTATTACAATAATAGCCGTAATTCCTAACATTAAAAAATCTCCTTCATTTATGTAGTTCATTAACAATCCTCATATTTAACTATAACTAATTTATTTTACCATGTTTTTCAGAGTTTTACAAGCCTAATTTTTGATCGAGTTTGAAATGGTCAACAAGAGCCAATATTGAAACAAATTCGTTAAATAAAGTCGTAAATTGCTCAGTATTGCCAATCGGTCTTATAAGCGAGCACAAGTTAAACAAGTCTTTACCTGTGTGCGGAGCTATAAATACCGAATCCCCGCAGAATGAACAGTATGCAAACTTAGAAGAAAAAGCTGTTTCTATTTGTTTAAATCTTTCCATAAAAGATGTTGTAATTAAATAACGAGCTTCAACTTGGTCTGTAGAATATACGATGAATTTTTTATCAAATTCCGGATCCTCAAGCTTAACTTCTGTCATATTAGCACGTTTTAAATCGTCTTGCTTATCACGATATCCGGGTTTTCTTGGTCGGATTATCGTCATACCGTCAAAGTTTTTATTCATTTGGAACTTGATAACAACACCTTCAAGTATTGTTTTTTTGTTATTTCCGCTGCCCAAAATACATTCAGTTTCAGATATTGCAACTTTTACGTTTCTGTATTCACCGATAAAGCAGTCATCAAAAGAATAGCTGATTTTATTTGCAAATGGAAGTATTTTGCTTTCTTGAATATCACTTTTTGTAACCGGCGGAGTTTCTTGCCAGAAAAACCCCGGTACAGCTTGCATTAGAGTTGGCATAACAAGCCGCTTAATTTTTTTCTCAAAGGATTTTTTAATCCAAAACCATATACCAAAAGCTGCAGCTATTAGTCCCCAGAATAAATCACCTGAACCTCTGCCGTCTACAAATAGAAATACGCATATCGCAAGGAAAATACAAATTGTAGCGGCAATGATTGCGCCGGCTAATCGTTTTTTACGTTCACCTTCAAAATCTTTTAATATCGGGAGAACTTTTTTCTGGACTAAATCAGCATAATCTATCTGAAATTGGGTTATTGAATATTCTTTTTCTGCAGCTGTAGTATTTTGAGTTTCCTGTAATGCCGGATCTTGAACTTCCTGCGGTTGAAACGGTTCTGCAGCTTGGGGCTCTTCTACAGCCGTAGCCGGTGTCGTAGCCGGTTGAATTTCTTGAGGTTGTACGATAGATTCAGTCGCAATTACCGGTTCTGCCGGCTGCTGTCCTGGTATGTTCAGCTGGTTTAAGTGTAATTTATTCAAGCTGTCACCATTACCTTTGATGCTTGGAATTGTCATAAAGCTCTCTCCTATTATTAGTTTAGTTTTTCATTGAAAACTATTTCGTTATATTCTTTTCTTATTTTTTTAGCTGCTGTTGGCGCTTCTTCATAACCAAGAGTAAGCATATCCACAAGAACTTGCCTGTTATTTAGCCCTAAAGCTTCTTTTACCCGTCCGGTAATGGAGTCATCTTTTTTTGTTAACTCGTTTGCCATAGCTCCGACTACACAGCAGCCAAGACCAAGTTCTGCAGCAGCAAGTGTCATATATGAAACAGCATAAGTTAATTGTTCCACACTTCTTAATAGAGTTTCGTACTCCCCTAAATTTGACGGATTAAAGATTTTAGATGTAAGCATAAATTCTTTTGTTTGTTCATCAATTCCTTTTTTCGTAAGAACTTTTCCAAAATTTGTATGGTTCCAATCGTCTAAATCTGCTACACAGCAAATGACAACAGGTGCATTTTTTACGTGTTTTTGTCCGCCTGAAGATTCAAATAGAAGGTCTTTTGTTTGTTGTGATTTTACTATAATAAACTTCCACGGCTGAACATTCACCCAAGACGGAGCAAGACGTCCTGCTTCAATAATTCTATCTATAATTTCCTCGCTTACTTGTTTTTCAGAATATTTTCTGACACTTTTACGGTTTATTATAGTATTCATGACCATAGGACTCTACCTCCTTATATTTTTATCTATTTGTTATCTCCGCCTAACACAACCGTGAAATCTGTATCTGCGCACATAAATGATGACGGATCATATACGAATTGTCTTGACTTAACTTCTGGAACTTCTTTTTTTAAGCCTGCATAGTAGTCAATTGTTACATATTTTGAATGGGCTATGAATTGAGAATGCGCAGACCTTAGTGTCCCGGTGCACCTTACTTCAATCCCCGCTGCCTCAAGAGCTTTTTTCAGCTCCTTGGCTTCTTCAAGGTTATCCGGAGCGCTCATTACACTCGCCGTATAAGCCTCTTTTCTGCCTTCAGCTTTTTGTCTGTATATTAGTCTGTCTACGACTTCCTGTGTTTTTTCTGGGTCTAAAATCCAATAGCTCGTGTATCCGTGTTTATTTGGTCCGCCGGGTAACATTGCTATTTCAATATTGTCCATATCAAAACCTTTTGCAAGAGAAGCATATTGTGTCATTTCGTAAACAGACATATCAGTTTTTATGTATTTATTTGCGACTGATATAATTTGCGGAATTTTTACTATTGTTTCCGGTTTTTGCATATCAGCAAGCAGCCCTCTCAAAAACCATTGTTGTCTTTGAGTTCTGCCGATATCGCCAAGGGCATCGTGCCTGAATCTTAGATATTCAACAACATCTTTTTCTGTGAGGTGGTGTTTACCTTTGGTAAAATTGATGTGTAAATTACCTGCATTATCGTTATAGCGCATATTTTTTTCTACATAAATATCTACACCGCCTAATGCTCCGACAATCGCTCTAACGGCATCATCATGCACCATTACATATCTGTCAACATGAACCCCTAAAGTATCTTCAATAGTTTTTATTGTCATCTCAACTCCGCCTATAGCATGGGCTGCGTTAATCTTTTGAACCCCCATACCTTTTGGCAGGTAAACTTTACTGTCGCGTGGGATTGATATCGCATTAACTGTTTTTGAGCGCGGGTCAATGTTTAATAATATCATTGTATCAGTTCTTGTCCCAACCCATAAATCAGAATCTGCTCCGTTTGAGTCAACCCCTAAAAGTAATACATTCTGACGTTTCGGACCAAACGGAAGTGAAAATTCCGGTTTTTCTTTTGAGCTGTTGCCAAGGGATAATTTATTTAAAATATTTGATATAAACGAGTTTTCGCCCAGTTTTTTATCTAAAAAATCTTGATGATTTGCAAATAACAAAATCGCAAGAATTGATGTTAAAAATACAATAGTCATTAATGTTAATATTTTTCTAAATGAAGACTGGGAGTCTTTTCGGCTTTTTGCATAATTTTCAAACGGGTTATCAGCTGATCCTGTTGAATATCTTCGGCTGTTGCGTCTTTGACTTTGAGTGTTCCCCGTTCTGCGTCTGTTGTTGTTTCTATCCTGCATATTTATCATTTCTCGAAATTTCTTTCCTAACATTATTATTTGAATATTTTATAATAAAATACCGTTCTTGATATACTGTAAAATATGTATTTTATTTCTTTGTTATTATAAATATCATGCTTTATTTGTTAAAATTTTTGAGCATACCTTTTAAATTATGGATTAAATATGGCAAATTTATCCATAACTTAATAAAAATTTACAATAAATTTTCCTTGTAATTTTTATTAAATTTGGCAAATTTTTAATAAATAATAGTGTATTTATGACATTATTAATTTAAACTCGTTTAAAAATATCGTATTTTTATAAAATTATGCAAAAATTCATCTTTACATAAATTTTACATTTCGTTGTTTGGGCGCAATTTTTTTTCTTCACTACTTTTCAATATAATGTGTCTTGGTTATAATAAAGGAACATTCGGCAGAAATAGTTAAAATATTATGATTAGCAAAGTTGAATTAGGTAGTGTAAATAGTAATAAATATAAATCCCCGAATATATACGCCGGTCAAAGTGTAAATAGACAGGCTAATTTTACGGGTCTTGGAAGTCTCGCACTAAAAGGCATACAAAAGTGTGAAGAAAAACCAATGATTAATGTTGCGGTTCTTGATTTGTCAACAGCTATCTTGCCGAGAACTTTTTTTGAAACTTTTATCGGATCCAAGAAAAAAGATGAAAACGGTAATGAAACACAGGAAAGAAAGCTGAATGTAATGGGAGGCTTTGAGGCTTTCCGAAGAGAATCTTCCGGTTTATTAATCAACTGTATCATACCTAGTTATGTTGTTTACGGGGCTGCAAAATTATTAAACAGACCGATTATGAAGTCTTTCAATATGTCTAATTTGGCAGGCAGCTGGGCTAACGGTGATACTATCCAACAAGTTGGTAAATACTATTCCAGCGCCAGTGGTTTGACAAAAGAAGATCGTGTTTATGCTTCATTAAAATCAATGTTTGATGATATTGAAGGTGTTAATGGACATATTGATGAAGGCGGATTAAAAAAATTCCGTGATATTTTTGCTAATGATGAAGGCTATAATGAAGCTTTGAAAAAGATGGCAAAAAATATTGTCAGCGACAAGCCTGAAAAAGGATTTACCAAGGAAGTATATAAGTATCTTGTCGAAAAAAGCGGTATTGCTGAAAATATCAGATTTGTCGGTGATAAAGGGTTCTTCTCAAGCAATTTGGAACATTTATGTGATAGTGCCGGTGATATTCTCCACGGTGCATACAAAGAAAACCTTGTAAAAAGCGCTGTTGAAGAAGTCCCGGAATCTGCTTTAGCATTTGATAAATATCTTTCTAAGGCTAAAAAACTTGTAAACGCAAAGAGTTTGGCAGGGCTTGGAGTTATTATTCCGCTTGCTATTGCTGCTCAGCCTATCAATAGATGGATTACCCACAAAATGTCCGGTAAAAAGGGCGCTCCTATTTATAATGATGATCAGGAACGTATTTTGACTCCTGAAGAAAAGAAAAAGCTGACTATGGAAAAATTTGTAGCTGTTCCTATGATGTGGGCGGTTGCAGGTTTGTCTATGCTTATGGACAGACCTACTTTAAAGATGTTCCAGTTTAAAAATATTTTCCCTACAATGGATCAGGCGAGAGTTATTTCTGCTGCGACTTTCTCAAGCCGTCTTGCTGCAGCTGAAGATTCTAATGAATTAAAAGAGAATACTATTCGTGATATCGCAACTTTCTCAAGCTTCTATTTCTTAGGCGATTATGCAGCTAAGGGGATTGCTACTTATCTTGAAAAGAATAACAAAGATGGAATAAAACTTATTAACAGATTAAAATCAACAGAACCGGATGCCAATATATTGAAACGCTTCTGGAACTGGGCTAAACATACAAAAATGAAATCAACAGATGAATTAGGCAGTATTGCTAATGAAGCTTTGAGATCTAAAGCTAAAAACCTTAGAGCTTTTTGTCAAATTGGTAATCTGGCATTCTCATTGATTTCGCTTGGTGTGTTTATTCCTATATATACAAGAACCCAAACTAACAAGAAAAATAAAGATGCTGCACAAACTTCCGTCGCAGCCACTTCGACGGTGCCGCCTACGGGTGCAACAACTTTCACACAGAATCTGATTAAAGAAGATTCAAAGACATTTAGAAAATTTTTCGGTTAGTATATAATAAAGTAGAAAGTAAATAGCAAATGATAGTAAATAATAATTACACACAATTAAATATAAAGCAGATTCAGCCAAATAACAAAAATCAAGGATTCACACCAAAGCAAAATAATTATCAATCAAATCCTAGTTTCACAGGCGGCGGCTTTGACTTGTTTTTAAGGTTTTTAGATACTAATCAGGCTTGGGGGGCTAATGCTGTTGATTTATTCTGCATGGTTCTTCCAAGAACTCTTACAGATTTTACAAGAGGGTCTGATGCCGGTATTGAAACAGCCCGTCGTGAAGGTATGGGAACCGCTAACCACTCAATGGTTGGGGCTTATGGAACTTTAGCAGGTTTAGCTCTGGCTGCCGGTATTAACAAAATGTATAAGTTTGGCGATAATGACGTTAAGGCAAGTTCTATATTCGCTGATGCTGAAACCTTGGATATGCAGGGCAAAATTTATGATTCTAAATTAAAAGCTGCAGCTTCCAATCCGCAGGTTAACCCGTTAAAAGAATTTGTTGTAGATACTTTAAAACACTATGAAGCATTGAGCCCTACAGAAAACGGTAAATGGGTAAGATTTAGCGAAACTGATATTCACAAGGCTGCAGATGTCTTTGTTGAAGAATTTGGCAAAACCGGAAATAAAATGAGCAAAGAAGGTTATGCTAATCTTAAAACTTCTTTAATGTCTTCATTGGGTGTTGAAAATAATTTCAGAATAGTTGCAGAAGAAGGTCAAAAACTTCATACTTCCCGCTATACACTTGATTCTATTATTGAAAATATTTATAAGTTAGGTAAGGCTTTCTCTAAAGAATCTGTAAAAGAAGCCTTTATGAACTCTCAAAATGTTGCAGAAAATGCATTCTTATCTACTATGAAGTCTATGAATGTTAAACGTTCATTGCTTGGTATCGGTATTGCTTCTGCAGTCGGGGTTTCTGCACAGCCGTTAAATATTTATTTAACTAAAAAGAAAACAGGCAGTGACAGTTTTGTCGGCGGCGGTAAAAAAGATGATTCTGCCGGATTTAAATTCAGAAAAGCTCTTGTTGCCGGATTATTTGGAGCAGGCGTTTTAGCGACTATAGGTAATCCTAAAAATCTAGTAAAAGATTTACAGTTTAAAGGTTTTACTCCTACTATTAAACAGTTCAAATTTATTTATGGTATTACTATTATGTCAAGATTCTTGTCTTCTCGTAATGATAACGAGTTGAGGGAATCAACAATCAAAGATACATTAGGGTTTGCAAGCTGGCTGATTTTAGGTAATTTTGTTCAAAAACTTGTTGCTCAAGGTCTTGATAAATCAAAATCATTGATTAAAAAAGATGGTGAAGGTACTATGAACTGGATTAAGAATTCAGTTCTGAAATCAAGAGATGAAGTTTTGCATGCAGCCCTTGGTGATAAGGTATTTAAAAACGGTAAACCGTTAAGTTATAAAGAAATGGTAAAAGCTCTTCCTGCTAACAGCCCGGCTTTGAAACAATTAAAGATTTTAAATATCGCGCAGCTTGCAGGTTATGCTTATTCTGCCTTAGCTTTAGGTTTTGGTATCCCAAGACTTAATATCTTTATTACTAATAAATTAGAGGCAAATAAAAAGGCAAAAGCCGAAGCCGGTGCTCAAGTTAAACCTGAGGCTGCTCAAGCTCCTGCTGATAATATGTTTAAAACTGAAAATATTGAATTCTTAAATCAGAAAAATTTTACAGGAAAAAGTATTTTAATAAGATAATTCAAAAGCCGGTTTGTTAAACAAACCGGCTTTTATTATTTTTGATTTGTTTAGCGCATTTGTGAATTTGCCCCGGAAACAACCTCGACAATTTCTTGTGTAATTGCGGTTTGACGGGTTTTGTTATATTCAATTGACAAATCGTGTATCATTTTTTCGGCATTTGTTGTGGCAGCAGACATTGCCGTCATTCTTGATGCCAATTCACTTGCTTGAGCTTCCAGCAGTGCTTGATAAAAAATATTTGTCATATACATTGGGACTATTTTTTGCAAAATATGGTGCTTGTCAGGTGTAAATTCCATCAATGGATCAAGTATATTATCATGAATCCTTTCATGTGTGTCTAATACCCCAACCACAGGTAATACCGGCCAATCTTCTACAAAGTAACTCATCATGTTTTTAAATCTTGTTGTCACAATTTCTATTTTATCAATTTTTTCTTCGACAAAATATTCAGCCATATCTTCGGCAATATCTCTTGCTTCCATAGGTGACGGGTTATCAACAGCTGAAAAATATTTTTTTACTATCGGGCAGCCAATTTGCTCGCATTTTTTTCGTAATGAAGATATCCCTTTTTGACCGGCAACAAACAGGATAACATTAATTCCTTGTTCTTTATATTCTTTTATTCTTCTTAGAACATCTCTTACCACATTGGCATTATAGGCGCCGGCAAGCCCTTTGTTTGAAGTCATAACAAGCATACCAACAGATTGAACTTCGCGTTTTTGCAAAAGCGCAGGATAATCGTCTATGGCATATTTAATTTTTAATGTCTCTTTACTAAATTCAGTTACTGAATTTAACAGTTTTTGAAACATTGAAACCAGTTCTTTTGTGTATGGTCGTGAAACTTTTACAGCTGTTTCGGATTTTTTTACCTTAGCTGCCGCAACCATTTTCATTGCACGTGTGATTTTTTTTGTGCTTTCAACACTTTGTATTCTGTTTTTTATATCTTTTAAATTTGCCATTGTCGTTTTTTACCAATTTATATTTATAATATTTTCATAATAAACATTACAACTAATAATACAAATGCAACGATAGCTGCGGTTTTGTATTTTCCTAATGCATCAGCACATTTATTATTTTTGCATATAATAACACCTTTTTCTTCTTTTAGGCATTCAAGGCATAAGCCTTTTCCGCAAACTTTACATATACCAAATGCATCTCTGTCGTGGTGATTGTAACATTTCATTTTCTTTCTCCTTATTCTATTTTCTAAAAAGTACTTTTAAATGTGGTTAAACCGCCGGTTAAAAGTTTTTTATCTTCATCAGATAGAGCAGAACCTGCATTTAAACGGTCTGCAAGGTCTTTCAAGTTAGCATTGAAATAAACAAACCAGTCTTTTTTAAATTTTGCAATATCAGTGTTTTGAATATCATCTAATAAACCCTCGTTAGCCGCAAATAGGATTGATACCTGTTCAGCAGCACTTAACGGATTGTATTGAGGCTGTTTAAGAACTTCTGTTAATTTTTGACCTCTTAATAATTGCTTTTTAGTTGAGGCATCAAGATCTGACGCAAACTGTGCAAAAGCTTCCAATTCTCTATATTGAGCTAAATCAAGACGAAGTTTTCCTGCGACTTGTTTAATAGCTTTTGTTTGAGCTGCTCCGCCAACACGGGATACAGAAATCCCAGCATTAATTGCCGGTCTGATACCTGCATTAAAAGAGTTGCTTTCCAAGAATATCTGACCGTCCGTAATTGAAATAACGTTTGTCGGAATATATGCTGAAACATCTCCGGCTTGGGTTTCAATAATCGGTAATGCTGTAATACTGCCGCCGCCAAGTTCATCATTTAATTTAACGGCACGTTCAAGTAATCTTGAGTGAAGGTAGAAAACATCTCCAGGGTATGCTTCACGTCCCGGCGGTCTTTTTAACAAAAGACTCATTGCACGGTATGCTTGAGCGTGTTTTGATAAATCATCATAAATAATCAAAACAGCTTTACCTTGTTCCATAAATTCTTCACCTATTGTAACACCTGCAAACGGTGCAATATATTGAAGAGGCGCAGATTCATTGGCGGTTGAAGATACAATAATAGAGTATTCCATAGCTCCGTTATCTTCAAGGGTTTTTGCAAGTTGAGCAACAGTTGATGCTTTTTGTCCGATTGCTACATATATACAAATAACATCTTTTCCTTTTTGGTTAAGGATTGTATCTATGGCAATTGCGGTTTTACCTGTTTGGCGATCTCCGATAATAAGTTCTCTTTGCCCTCTGCCGATAGGTGTTAAAGCATCAATCGCGGTTAAACCTGTTTGAAGCGGTTCGTGAACTGATTTTCTTGTTACAATCCCCGGGGCAACTCGTTCAATTGGTCTGGTTTTTGAGTATTGATATTCCCCTTTTCCATCAAGCGGTTTCCCGGTAGGGTCAACTATTCTGCCGATTTGACCTGTTGTTTTAACAACGGTTCCCTCTTTAATATTTGTATAATCTCCTAAAATTACGACTCCGACATTATCTTCTTCAAGGTTCATTGCAATCCCTAAAGTGCCAAGTCCGTCTTCGAATCTGACAAGTTCGTTTGCCATAACATTTTGAAGTCCGTAAACTCTGGCAATTCCGTCACCGATTTCCAAAACTGTTCCGGTGTTTGAGATTTCTGTTTGTAGTTCATAATTATCTATTTTGTTTTTTATAATCGAACTGATTTCATCAGGTTGTATTAATACCATAATGCCCCCTTACCTGTTTAATTTCTTACTTAAATCTTCTAACTTAGCGCGGATACTTGTATCAATTACGCAATCTCCGATTTTAAATGTCAGTCCCGCGATAAGACTTTTATCCACCTTCCATACAGGTGTTATTTCACAATTTAATTTATGTTCCAATTTGAACAGTACATTTGTTTTATTTTCAAAATTCAATTCTATTGGTGAAGTTATTTCAACGGTTTTTTTGTTTGATAAATCTTCAAGCATATTTGAATAAGCTTCTTTTATAGCAGCAAGTTCATTAAATCTGTTTTTTTCGACTAAAATTTTTAATAAATTAAGTAATTTCTCATCTATTTTATTTTCGAATATTGAATTCAATATTTCTACTTTTTTTGAAATAGAAATAGAAGAATTTTCCATAACGATTTGCAAATCTTTTGATGATTTTAATATTTTTAAAATTTCGTCGAGTTCAATTGCAATGTTTTTATAAGCACCACTTTCGGAGGTACTTTCCAAAAGTGCCTTTGCGTAAGTTTTTGAAATTGTAGAAATCATTGTTTTAGTCATTACAGTTTCACCTTATCTAATTCTTCCAGACTCTCCATAAAAAACTTGTTATGAAGATTAGGGTTTGAATCAAGTGTTTCCAATATATATTGTTTTGCAAGTTCAACTGATGCTTTTGAGGTTTTTTCGCACATAAGATTTGATATCTTTTTTTCTTCAATTTGAACTGCGTTTTCTACGTTTTGTTCAATATCGGAAATTGTTTTATTTGTGGTTTCTTCTATTTTTGATTTAAAAATAGATGCTTTATCTTTAGAATTGTTTTTTAAGGTTTCAATATCCTGCGGGAGTTGTTTCATCAATTTTTCAGCTTCGTCTATAAGTCTTTGAGATGAGATTTTTTCTTCATCCGATTTTTTTAGACTTTCTTTTACTTTGTCAACTGCACCGTCAAAAGATTTTCCAAGATTTAATTTTTTTACAATTGCACCCAAGATAATCAACATCACTATGAAGTTGAAAGTATTTGAAGTTATCAGTAGTTTTAAAAATGAAATTATTTCCTGCATGTTTAGTCCATAACCTTATTTACCGGTTCTAAATTAGTCTTGTTTATTCTTGTTTCCGCACCCAAAAGCTTATATACAATATTTGAAGCTAAATTTTTCACTACGGTTTCTTTTATTGTATTCTTTATTACTTCTTCTTTTTGTGCTAATTCATCTTTCTTTGCTTGAATCTCAGCTTTTGATTTTGCTCTGGCAGAAACTATTTTTTTTGAAGATTCACTGTGAGCAATTTCGACAGCTATCCTAATTTCGTGCCGGCATTCTTCTTTTGTTTGTTCCAATTTAGCGTTGCGGGTAAGATTTATATCTTGTGCAGAATTTTTAAATCTTTGAGAATCCTCGTAATTAGAACTGATGTACTCGTCACGTTTTCTTATTATATTCAAAATCGGATTATAAAATATCGCATTCATAATCAGGATAAATACAATAAAACTAAACATAGCTATTAAAAATGTAGCATTAAATTCAAACATTAGGTTTCCTTTTATTTAACAAAAATCAATAACAATGCAACAAGTAAAGCATAAATTGCTGTTGCTTCAGCTAAACCTGCACCCAAGATAAAGTTTTTGAAAGCTTCGTCTTTAATTTCCGGTTGGCGTGCAATAGCATCTAATACACCTTTAGTTGCAATACCAAGTCCTAAACCTCCGCCGATTGCGCCGAAACCGATTGCAATCCCTGCACCTAATTTTGCTAAATCCAAAGTTTGTTCAATTGCCATAAAATCCTCCTTCTTATATTTTATTCTTCTTTAATTGCTAACGAAATATATGTTGTTGATAAAAGTGTAAATACCAGAGCCTGAATTAATGCGACAAATAGTTCAAACAGCATAAAAGGCAATGGAATAAGAACTGCAGCCAAACTCAAAACCGTAGCGACAAGCACTTCTCCTGCAAAAATATTTGCAAAAAGTCGCAGCGCCAGTGAAAACGGTCTTACAAACAGTTCTAAAGTATCTACAAGGGTAATTATAATACCTTCAATAGAAAAACCTTTGAAAAAGAATTTAAAACCGTTTCTTTTTACACCATAAAATATATAATATATTGAAACAACAATAGCCATAGCTGCTGTCATATTTATATCGTTATTAGGAGATGCCAGTTCTCCGTGTGTTAAGTGAATAAGTTTTAAAGGAAGCTGTCCAACTAAGTTTGCTGTCAGGATAAACATAAACAGTGTTAAAATAATCGCGATATGTTTTTGAGCCTCATCATTACCCATTGAAGACTTACAAATATTGTTGAAATATTTGACAATATTTTCTCCGACCAGTTGAAGTTTTCCGGGGATTAAGCTAAGGTTCCTAGTGGTGGTAAATGCAAAAATTATTAATAACAGCATAGATAGCCACATTGTAATAAGTGTATCCATATTAAATGATACACCATGACCTAAAAAGCTTATTTTATAAACCCAGTGTTCCATTTTTCTCCCTTCGTGACTTCCATGGTATCACCGAAAAACTTTTTTAGCAAATGTTTTTTCTAGTTAAGGTTTCCTATTTTATTAATATAGTTGGTATTATTTATTTTTAAAAGTTTTTTATAAATATTTTTGTTTGTTATATAATCATGGTACACGTGTATAGTCCGTAAGGGGAGAAAATGAAAGTTATTATTCTGGATGAAGCAGATTCTACGAATAGCTATGCAAAGTTAAATATTGATAACTTTGATGACAGAACTGTTGTCCATGCTAAAAAACAAACTTGCGGAAGAGGAAGGTTAAATCGTAAATGGGTTGATTTGGGCGGTGATAATCTGTTTATGTCTGTTATTCTGAAACCTTCTGATACCTTTAAAGAGATTTATCCTAATATTACCCAGTATTTATCTGTAGTTTTGTGCCATGTGTTAGAAGAATATGGAGTTAAACCTCAAATAAAGTGGCCGAATGATGTTTTAATTGATGGTAAAAAGATTGCGGGGATTCTGTCTGAAACTGTTATGCAGGGAGCAAATTTCAAAGGGTTAGTACTTGGCATTGGGGTTAATTTAAATTCTGAGCCTGAAATATTGGACAAAATCCCGGATAAAATCGCAACTGCCTTAAATGTTGAATTTGGTAATAATATTGATTTAAAAGAATTTAGAGATAAGTTACTTGATGAATTTTTTAAAAATTATGATGAATTTTTAAAATCAGGTTTTGAATTTATAAAAGAAGATTATTCAAAAAGAAACTGTTTTTTAGGCAAAGAGCTTAAAGTTCAGGTATTCAATAAATTAGAATGCGGGTTTGCTAAGTCGATTAATGACAAAGGTGAGCTTGTTTTGGAAAAAGACGGTAAAGAATTTGTACTTACAATAGGAGATATTTTATGAGTGGAAATTTATCAAACGGGTTAGTATTACTCGGAATGGGCATGGGATTTGTACTATGCTTTTTAGTAATCTTGATTTTTTCAATGGGGATTATGTCAAGATCTGTTCAATATTTGAACAAGCTTTTCCCTGAAGCTGTTGAAGAAGTTAAATCAACGGTTAAAAAGACAGTTGCAAATGCTGATGAAGCGATAGCTGTAGCAATTGCCGCTATTATGGCAAAAAGAAGCTAGGTTTAACCTGCTTATTATTTAATGTTATTCATTATTAAACGAAAGGATAAAAAACATGGGAAAGAAACTTATTAAAGTTATGGATACATCTTTCAGAGATGGTTTCCAATCTGTTTACGGAGCCAGAGTATTTGTTGATGATTTTATTCCGGCATTGAAATCTGCTGTTGATGCAGGTATCAGACATTTTGAAGTTGCGGGCGGAGCAAGATTCCAATCTCCGATTTTCTATTGCAATGAAAATGCTTTTGAAACAATGGATAAAATCAGAGCTGCTGTTGGTCCTGATATTAACCTTCAATCTTTATCAAGAGGGGTTAACGTTGTAGGACTTGATTCTCAGTCTCGTGATGTTATTGATCTTCACGCAAAAATGTTTGCAAAACACGGTGTTACTACTGTTAGAAACTTTGATGCGTTAAATGATGTTAACAATTTATTATACTCAAGCCAATGTATTAAAAAACACGGTTTGAAACATGAGGTTACTATCACAATGATGGAACTTCCTATCGGTTGTGAAGGTGCTCATGATGTAGCTTTTTATGAAAAAGTTCTTCGTTCAATTTTAGATGCAGGTATTGAATTTGATTCTCTTGCATTCAAAGATGCTTCAGGTACTTCAGCTCCAAGAAAAGTATTTGAAACAATTAAAAGAACTCGTGAAATTTTGGGTGCTGATGCTGATATCAGATTCCACTCTCACGAAACTGCAGGTACCGGCTTAGCTGCATATTTAGCTGCTTTAGAAGGCGGAGCAAATTGTATCGACTTATCAATGAAACCGGTTTCCGGCGGTACTGCTCAACCTGATATCGTTTCTATGTGGCATGCATTAAAAGGTACTGAATACGATTTAGGTATTGATGTTGAAAAAATTCTTGAAACCGAAGAAATCTTCAAAGATTGTATGAAAGATTATTTCTTACCTCCTGAAGCTTTATCAGTTAATCCAATGATTATTTCTTCACCATTACCTGGTGGTGCTTTGACTGCTAACACCCAAATGTTACGTGATAACAACTTGATGGAAAAATTCCCTGAAGTTGTTGCAGCTATGAAAGAAGTTGTTGAAAAAGGCGGTTTCGGTACATCTGTCACTCCGGTTTCTCAATTCTACTTCCAACAAGCATTTAACAATGTAATGTTTGGCAAATGGAAGAAAATTGCTGAAGGTTACGGAAAAATGGTTCTTGGATATTTTGGTAAAACTCCTTGCGAACCGGATGCCGAAGTTGTTAAAATTGCAGAAGAACAACTAGGTTTACAACCTACAACTGAATTGGTTGTTGACTTGAACGATAAAGATCCTAACAAAGGACTTGAAGTTGCTAAGAAAAGACTTGAAGAAGCTAATCTTCCTGTTAATGACGAAAACTTATTTATTTCTGCAGCTTGTAAAGAAAAAGGTATTTTATTCTTGCAAGGTAAAGGAACAATCGGTGTTCGTAAAAATGAAGCAAAAGCGGAAGCTAAAACTCCGGATTCAGGTGCATCTAGCAACGGTTATACAGTTACAATTAACGGTAAAAAATATGCTGTTGCATTGGAAGGCGGAAAAGCTACAGTTAACGGTAAATTATTTGACTTTAATGTTAAAGAAGGTATTGAAGCAAAAGCTGTTGATTCAGGTGAAGGTACCCCTGTAAAAGCTGCACTTCCTGGAAACGTATTGAAAGTATTAGTTTCTGAAGGTGATTCTATTGCAGAAGGCGATGTAATTGCGGTTGTAGAAGCTATGAAAATGGAAACAGAAATTAAATCACCTGTTGGTGGTACAGTTAAATCTGTAGAAATTGAAGTAGGAAATAAAGTTCAGACAGGTCAAGTCCTGGTAACAGTAGGTTAGGAGGTCGCAGATGATATTATCAGAAGGATTAATGCAGCTGTGGCAGTCTACAGGTATTTACAATATGGTAGAAAAAGCTGATCCTGCAATTACCAGTTCATTAGAACAGTTTTTACACCAGTTTGGACACCCGATTATGCTTGTAATCTGTTTGTTCTTACTATGGTTAGGTATTAAAAAACAATATGAACCGTTATTGTTGGTTCCTATTGCTTTCGGCGGCTTGTTATCAAATATTCCGTTGGCAGGTATTGCCGAACCTACAGGATTTTTGGGAATTATTTATGAAGCAGGTATTCATAAAGGTTTATTCCCATTGATTATCTTTATGGGGGTTGGGGCTATGACAGACTTTGGTCCGTTAATTGCTAACCCTAAAACCGCGCTTTTAGGCGGAGCCGCTCAGTTCGGTATTTTTGGTGCTTTGTTATTAGCACTTTGCTGTTTTGGATTTACACTTCCTCAATCCGGTGCTATCGGTATTATCGGCGG
>OHEP01000418.1_pt1 | contig 30398 bp, 29 predicted proteins | sample 1567271 | NCBI WGS metagenome assembly OHEP01 (sample SAMEA3879577, study PRJEB24766) | human gut metagenome | biome: human-associated habitat; feature: feces | place: USA | collected 1985/1987
TTAGATGCTAAACAAGAAAGTTATGTAATAAATTTTTTAAGAATTGGAACATATATTTTAAACATTATTGCCGTGATTATTTTAATAAAGTTAAATTCAAATATACATATTGTAAAACTAGTAAGTGGTATGATTTTTATAATAAGACCAATAATAACTAACTTATATGTTAAAAAGAAAAATAATATAAATTTAGAAGAAGCAGATGACAATTATAAGCTAGAAAAAAAATGGGATGGATTAGCCCAACATATTGCAGCAATTATTCATGGAAATACAGATATCACTTTACTAACTTTATTTTCTAAGCTATCTGAAGTTTCTGTATATTCAGTTTATTATCTAATAATTAACGGAGTAAAAAAGATAACTTCTTCATTTACAGGTGGAATAGACGCATTATTTGGAGATATGTTAGCCAAAGGAGAAAATGAAAAATTATCAAAAACATTTAACTTATATGAAATAATATATTTTTCAATTATTACAATATTTTACATATGCACCTTAGTTTTAATAGTGCCATTTGTTAGTGTCTATACTAAAAATATAAGTGACGTTAATTATTTAAGACCAACATTTGCTATGATTTTGACTTTGAGTGAATTTGTATGGTCAATTAGATTACCATATAGTTCTATAACATTAGCAGCAGGACATTTTAAGGAAACCAGAATTGGAGCATGGGTAGAAGTATTTACTAATATTGTTATATCGACAATACTTGTTATAAAACACGGGATAATTGGTGTGGCGATTGGTACACTAATAGCAATGATTATTAGAACAATTGAGTTCATTTATCATTCCAATAAATATATCTTAAAAAGAAATATAATATTAACTCTGAAAAAAATCTTTATTATGCTAATAGAAGTGCTTGTAATAACATTGATTTGTCATAATTATATTAATATCGAAATAATAAATTACCAAAGTTGGGTATTGTATGGTATAATAATATTTGTAATATGCACTATGATTATAATGATAATCAATTATATAGTTTTTAATAAGGAGAGTAAAGAACTTATTGCATTTATTAAAAAATATATAAAAAAGAGGAGGAATTAAAATGAAAACATATTTTGTAACAGGAGGAGCTGGATTTATTGGCTCAAGCTTAGTAAGTGAATTACTAAAGAAAGGAAATAAAGTTGTCGTTATTGATAATTTCTGTGATTTTTATAATCCAGAGATAAAAGAAAAGAATATTAGCGAATTTAATGACAATGAAAGCTTTAAATTATATCGTGGAGATATAAGAGATAAAGAATTATTAAATAAAATATTTGAAGAAAATTGTTTTGACGCAGTTATACATTTAGCCGCTATGGCTGGAGTAAGACCTAGTATTGAAAATCCAATACTATATCAAGATGTTAACTGTATGGGGACTCAAAACATATTAGAAGTTATGAAAAAGCATAATTTAAAGAAATTAGTCATGGCTTCTAGTTCAAGTGTGTATGGAAACACTAAAGAAGTTCCATTTAGAGAAGATATGATAGTGGATTTTGCAATAAGCCCATATGCAGCAACTAAAAAAGCAAATGAAGTAATGACTCATGTTTATCACAAACTTGAAGATTACAATGTAATTATGCTTAGATTCTTTACTGTATATGGTCCAAAACAAAGACCTGATTTAGCTATTAACAAGTTTACTAGATTAATGCTTGAAGGAAAAGAGATTCCTATGTTTGGTGATGGGTCAAATTCAAGAGATTACACATACATTTCAGATATAGTAGATGGCATTATAAGAAGCATAAATTATGTTGAAAATAATACTGATGTATATGAAATCATTAATTTAGGAAATAGTAGTCCAGTAACTTTAAAGGAAATGATTAGTACAATTGCTGAGGTTTTAAATATAGAACCAAAAATTAATGAGTTACCAATGCAACCTGGAGATGTTGATAGAACTTACGCTGATGTGTCTAAAGCAAAAAGATTACTTGGATATGAACCAAAAGTACCATTTAAAACTGGAATAGAAAACTTTGTTAAATGGTATAAAGGTGAATAACTATGATCGATTTTAACAAAGATTTATACAGGTATTATGGAACTAAAAAAGAAAACATTGTGAAAAGAAAATTTAGACCCCTAGAAATTAAGTATATATACTGGCTTAGAAAGTGTCAAAATTCTAATAATAATATTTTAAAAAGAATTTACAAACTCAATTTAAAAAGATTAGCAAATAAAACTCACATATCAATATTTCCAGAAACAAAAATAGGTGAAGGATTTTATATAGGCCACACCGGAAGTGTAATCATAAATCCTAAAGCAATATTAGGTAAAAATATCAACATTGCCACTGGCACAGTGATAGGACAAGAAAATCGTGGTAAAAGAAAAGGAACTCCAATTATAGGAAACGAAGTTTGGATTGGTGCAAATGCTGTAATTGTAGGTAACATTAAAATAGGTAACGATGTTTTAATAGCACCTTTATCATATGTGAATTTTGATGTGCCTGATCATTCAATCGTAGTTGGAAATCCTGCAAAGATAATTTCTAAAGAATTTGCTACTAAAGATTATATAAATAATAAAATTTAAGTTTGGAAAATTCATAATTATATGGTATACTATTAATTAGGAGATGTGATTTAATGAAAATAGCAGTAACTGGAGTAGGATATGTTGGCTTATCAATGGCAGTATTATTATCTCAACATAATGAAGTAATGGCTTTAGATGTTATAGAAGATAAAGTTAATATGTTAAATAACCACATTTCACCTATTAAAGATGCAGAAATTGAAGATTTTTTAAAAAACAAAAAACTAAATCTAAAAGCAACATTAGATTATAAAGAAGCTTTTAGTGGTGCTGATTATGTAATAATTAGCACTCCAACAAATTATGATGAAGTAAAGAATTACTTTGATACATCAAGTGTAGAACTTTCAATAGAAAGAGTACTTGAAGTAAATAGTGATGCTACAATCATAATTAAGTCTACAATACCAGTTGGTTTTGTAAAAAGAATGAGAGAAAAATATGGAGTAAATAATATTATTTTCTCACCAGAATTTTTAAGAGAAGGACATGCTTTATATGATAACTTATATCCTTCAAGAATAATTGTAGGAGATACAACAGATAAAGCAGTAACTTTTGCCAATTTACTTAAAGAAGGAGCATTAAAAGAAAATATTGATGTTAAATTTATGGATAGTACAGAAGCAGAAGCAGTTAAACTATTCTCAAATACTTATCTAGCAATGAGAGTATCATTCTTTAATGAACTTGATACATATGCTGAAGTGAATGGATTAAACACAAAAGACATAATAGAAGGTATGGGATTAGACCCAAGAATAGGAGACTATTATAATAATCCTTCATTTGGATATGGTGGATATTGTTTACCAAAAGATACAAAGCAATTACTTGCTAACTATAATGGTGTACCGCAAAACATGATATCAGCAATAGTTAAATCTAACGATACAAGAAAAGATTATATTGCTCATGTTATATTAGACAAACATCCAAAAGTTGTTGGAATTTATAGACTTACTATGAAAGCAAATTCAGATAACTTTAGATGCAGCGCTATTCAAAGTATAATGGAAAAATTAAAAGATAATAATATAGAAATTATTATATATGAACCATCTTTTAAATTAGATGAATTTGAAGGATACAAAGTAATTAAAAACTTTAATGACTTTGCTAATATGTCTGACGTTATATTAGCAAATAGACTAGAAGAAGAACTTTCTAGTTGTAAGAGTAAAGTATACACAAGAGACTTATATTCTAGAGACTAGAATTAGGTTTCTTTTTGTTTAAAGGAGGATTTATATGAAAAAAATTAAATACATTTTATACGATAGACATAATAAAAAAATAACATAGCGTTAAAAGCAAAAGAATTTGAGTATAATGATGAAACTTTAGTGTTAGATTTTGAGAAAGAAATACTTGATACTTTTTATAAGGACAAAGACACATGTACTTATAAATTTAAAATAATAAATGGTTTTGATGAGCCGTTAATTGACGAAGAGACAAGAGGTATGTATTTTGATGAATTTTATATAGAAAATAAAAAAACGACAAACGAAGGTGTATTGTGAAAAGTTAAAATGAAATATGAGTAGATATAACAAAAATGATATAAGATTTGAATTACCACAACAAGATATATTTAAAGCAAATGAAAGAGAAAAAATATATACAGATATTATTAAGAAAAAAGATTAAAAAAGAAACATTAAAGTAACATATAATGACTTTATCAAATTTTTATAGTATAATTAAATCACAAGGAGATGTTTTAAATGAAGAAAATATTTATAACAGGATGCACAGGCTATATTGGAAGCCATACATGTGTTGAGTTATTAAACGCAGGTTATGAAATAGTCGGTTTAGATAATTTTAGTAACAGCAAAAAAGAAGTTTTAGATAAAATAAAAGAAATAACAGGCAAAGAAATAAAGTTTTATGAAGGCAATATGTTAGATAAAACTATTCTTTCAAAAATATTTGAAGAAAACGAAATAGGTTCAGTAATAGATTTTGCTGCATACAAGTCAGTTGGTGACAGTGTTAATATGCCAGTAGAGTATTACATCAATAATGTTTCAAGTGTATTAACTTTACTAAGCGTGATGAAAAGTCATAATGTAAAATCTATCATATTTAGTAGTACAGCCGCAGTTTATGGTGACTCTACAATAATTCCAGTAACTGAAGAATGTGAAACAGGCAAAACTATAAATCCTTATGGAACAAGCAAACTATACTGTGAAGGAATATTAAAAGATTTGTATAAAAGTGATAACAGTTGGAATATTTGTATATTCAGATACTTTAACCTAGTAGGTGCCCATAAAAGCTATTTAATAGGAGAAGAACCAAATGGTACACCAGCTAATTTGATGCCTTATATTGCTAAAGTAGCTTTAGGTGAACTTCCTTGTCTAAATATTTTTGGAGACGATTATAACACACCAGATGGAACAGGAATAAGAGACTACATACACGTAGTGGACCTTGCAAAAGCGCATGTATCTGCTATCAAAAAATTAGAACATGATAAAAAGGGAATGCACATATATAACCTAGGGACAGGAAAAGGCTATAGTGTTCTAGAAATGGTAAAAACATTTGAAAAAGTAAACAATGTTAAAGTAAACTACAAAATAGTAAAACGTCGTCCAGGGGACATTGCAGTGTCATACGCTGACGCAACAAAAGCCCAAAATGAACTAGGCTGGAAAGCAGAACTAACTTTAGAAGATATGTGTAGAGACTCATACATGTTTACTAAAAGTTTGAAAAATAAGGGTGTTAAATAAAACACCTTTTTAAATAAGAAAGAAGTGATAATTTATGATTAAAGTAATGAGTATATTTGGAACAAGACCAGAAGGAGTAAAAATGGCTCCACTTGTTAAAGAATTAGAAAGAAGAAAAGAAATAGAAAGCATAGTCTGTGTAACAGCTCAGCATAGACAAATGCTAGACCAAGTTTTAGAAACATTTAATATTAAGCCTGACTATGACTTAAACATAATGAAACAAGGTCAATCCCTTAGTGAAATAACTTCACGTGCATTAACTGGCTTAGAAAGCGTTATAAAGGATGTAAAACCTGACATAGTTTTAGTGCATGGAGACACCACTACAACATTTGCTGGTGCTTTAGCCTCTTTCTATAATCAAGTAGCTATTGGACACGTTGAAGCAGGCCTAAGAACATATGATAAATATAGCCCATTTCCTGAAGAAATGAATAGACAGATGGTAGATTGTATGACAGATCTTTATTTTGCCCCAACTACCATCAGTAAAGAAAATTTACTTAAAGAAGATATACAAGAAGAAAAAATATTTGTAACAGGCAACACTGTAATTGACGCGATGAAAACCACTGTCAAAAATGATTATACACACCCTGAGTTAGAATGGATTAAACCAAATGAAAAAATGATACTTTTAACAGCCCACAGAAGAGAAAATTTAGGCGAGCCAATGAGACACATTTTTAAGGCTATAAGAAGAATTGTAGACGAGTTTGATGACGTAAAGGTCATTTATCCAATACACTTAAATCCACTTGTTAGAAGCGTTGCAAATGAAGTATTTGATGGTTGTGACAAAGTTAAACTAATTGAACCACTAGAAGTATTTGATTTTCATAATTTTCAAAACAAGTCTTACATAATTTTAACAGACTCAGGCGGTATCCAAGAAGAAGCACCAAGTTTAGGTAAACCAGTATTAGTTTTAAGAGACACTACAGAAAGACCAGAAGGCATTTCTGCTGGCACTTTAAAACTTGTAGGTACTGATGAAGAAACAATCTATAACGAGACAAAGAAATTATTAACAGACAATAAAGAATACGAAAAAATGAGCCATGCATCTAACCCATACGGAGACGGACATGCTAGTGAAAGAATAGTTGATGCTATTATAAAATGGAAACAAAATAACTAACAAACATATTCATTACTATTTATGATAAATGTGTTATACTAGTAACGTAAGATGATTTATATGTATAACGACTTAGGAGGATAAGTAAGAAACCTAAGAGTTAAAAGAAAACTAAATTAAGATGTATAAGCTGAAGCTTTAAATTTAAGTAGAAGTCATATCTCAAACTTAGAAAGTGAAAAAAAAGAAACATAAAGATAAAACAACTAGAAAAAAAGTGAACTATTTAATCTTTTTATGTTATATTTCTTTATAGATATATCAGAAAATACTTGTATTGATTTAATAAAAAAAGCTAGACTAATATTTGAAAGTAAAAAATAATTTATTCTGTTCAATAACAAGCTCATACTTAGACTCAGTTGACAATAATAAAAGCATAAAGATATTTAGGAAGATAAAAATTCTTCCTTTTTAAATACAAGAAAATGTAGTATAATTATAATTGTTAAAATAATTAAGTGACATATTTAAAGGAGGAACATATGGAAAATTTAAAAATAGTAGATGGAAATGAGGCTTGTGCATTAGCTAGCTATAACTTCACAGAAGTAGCAGGAATTTATCCGATAACACCATCAAGTAGAATGGCAACTCTTATAGATAAATGGAGTAGTGAGAACAAGAAAAACTTGTTTGGAGATAAAGTAAGTGTTATAGAAATGCAAAGTGAAGCAGGCGCAAGTGCTGTAATCCATGGTGCTCTTCAAGCTGGCTCTTTAAGTACAACCTATACAGCAAGCCAAGGCCTTTTATTAATGATACCAAGTATGTACAAAATGGCAGGAGAAATGCTTCCGTCAGTTATACACGTGGCCGCAAGAAGCTTGTCAACACACGCACTATCTATTTTTGGAGACCATCAAGACATCTATGCATGCCGAGCTACTGGATACGCAATTTTATCAAGCAGTAATGTACAAGACGCCTACACTCTAGGCTTAATCGCCCACTTATCAAGTATAAAATCAAGTATTCCATTCATGCACTTCTTTGATGGTTTTAGAACAAGCCACGAAATAAACGAGATTAAAATGGTAACTGACGAAGACTTAAAAAGCATCACTCCATATAAAGAAATAGAAGAATTTAAAAATAGAAGCTTTAACTTAGGAAAAGTAATAACAAGAGGAACATCAGAAACTGAAGACGTATACTTTGAAAACACAGAAGCTAGAAATTCATTTTATAACAATGTTCCAAATATAGTAGAAGACTATATGAATAAGTTAAACACTCTAATGGGTACTGACTATAAGCCATTTAACTACTACGGCTCAAAAACAGCAAAAAACATCATTATTGCAATGGGAAGTGTAACAGACACAATTAAACTTGTAATAGACGAATTACTAAAAGAAAACATAGAAGTTGGATTAATTAATGTTCACTTATATAGACCATTTAGTTTAACTCATTTTTTAAGAGTCTTACCAAAGACTACTGAAAAAATAACTGTCCTAGATAGAACAAAAGAAGCAGGTAGTTTATGTGAACCACTTTACCTAGACGTGTGTGCTGCTTTAAAAAACGAAAACATCGAAATAATAGGCGGAAGATATGGCCTTTCAAGCAAGGACACTACTCCAAGTATGATTAAATCTGTCTTTGATAACATGGACAAACACGCTATGAAAGACCACTTCACACTAGGAATAATTGATGACGTTACAAACACAAACTTAGAAGTAAAAAACTTCCACTTATCAAAAAAATACAAAGAAATAAAAGTATTCGGTTTCGGTTCTGACGGCATGGTAAGTGCTTCAAAAAACATACTAAAAGTAATGGGACAAACTAACTATGTACAAGGCTACTTTGAATACGATTCTAAAAAAAGTGGAGGTATCACTATAAGTCACTTAAGACTATCAAACGAATTAATAAATGCCCCATTCTATCTAACTGACCCTAATTTAGTAGTAGTTTCAAAAGATTCATACCTAGGAAAATATGAAGTATTAGATAACATTAAACAAAATGGAATACTACTTATTAACACAGACAAAACAGATGAAGAATTAAATTTATTAATAAAAAACTCAACAAAAAAAATAATTTTAGACAAAAACATTAAAGTCTTTATTGCGAAGGCAGACACCCTTGCTAGTAAATTTAATTTAAAAGGAAAAATAAACAACATAATGTCATACTACATCTTAAAAATGCTAGGTGCAACAGGCGAAGATATTCTAAGATTTAAAGAAAACATAAAAGAACTATATATAGATAAAGGCATGAATGTAGTGAGTGATAATATAAAAGTACTAGATTTATGTATAGATAACCTAAGAGAACTAGATAATCACGTGCTAACAGTAGAAGAACAAAATGAAGAGAAAATTAATAGCATTTATGATAAAATGATGGCTAGACGTGCAAATATGGTAAAAGTAAGCGACTTTTTAAACCACAAAGATGGTACATTTGAAGGAAACATGAGTAAAAGTGACAAAAGAAAAATAAGTAGTTTAGTCCCTTCATGGTGCAAAGAAAATTGTATAGAATGTAATTTATGCTCATTCATTTGCCCACATGGTGTAATAAAACCATTTAGTATGACAAAAGAAGAATTTGATAACTCTCCACTAAAAGAAGAAGACGTAATCATTGAAGGCGGAAGATATTTCTATCTAGGAATAAACACAGATAACTGTACAGGTTGCACACTATGTTCAAAAATATGTCCAGGTAAAAACAAACAAAAAGCCCTTACTATGGATAAACCTAAAGAAAACACTGACCTTTTATGTGACTACTTAAGAGAGAATGTTAAAAATGATGTAAACTTGCCTAAAACAACCGTTAAAGCTTTGGGTTTCTCTGATAATAAAATTTTATTTCCAGGAGCATGTGCAGGATGTGGAGAAACTGTTTATTTAAGAACGCTAACAAGCATGTATGGAGACGAAATAGTAATCTCTAATGCAACAGGTTGCTCTTCGATTTATTCTTCAAGCTTGCCTTGCACACCATACAAAATGCCATGGATAAGTAGCCTATTTGAAGACAATGCAGAGTTCGGCTTAGGACTTCACTTATCATATAAAAATCAAAGAAATAAAATTAAAAGAATTATGACTGATTCAATGAATGATGTAAGTGCAAAAACAAAAGCTTTATATGAAAAATGGCTAGAAAACATAAATGACTTTACTATAACAAATGAAGTTAAGAGTGAACTAAAAAACGTAGAACTACCTAAAGAACTATCTGAACTTTTAGACTATATACCTTCAAGAAAAGTCTGGATTGTCGGTGGAGACGGATGGGCTTACGACATCGGTTTTGGTGGCTTAGACCACGCTCTTAGAATGAACGAAAACATAAAAGTATTAGTTTTAGACACAGAAGTATACTCAAATACTGGTGGACAAACTTCAAAATCAACTCGTATTGGTGCAGTTGCAGAGTTTTCTAATAGTGGTAAACTAAAACCTAAAAAAGATTTATTCCAAATTGCAATGAACATACCAAACTGCTATGTAGCATCTATATCAGCTGGAGCAAGCCCTGTTCAAACAATAAAAGCATTCATGGAAGCAGAAAACCATAATGGACCAAGTGTAATAATAGCCTATAGTCCTTGCATTGCACACGGTATAATAGGTGGCCTTTCTAATAGCATAGAAGAGCAAAAACTACTTGTAGAAAGCGGTTACAACATCTTGATGCGTTATAATCCAGTCACTGACAAACTTACAGTTGACTCAAAAGAACCAAACTACAACTTATATGAAACAGTATTTGCAAAAGAAATGCGTTACAAAAACTTAGAAAGAATAAACCCAAGTGAATACGAAAGACTATACAAAATAAACATGAATTCTGCTAAAAAAAGATATGACTATTATATTAATATATCTAAAAAAGAGGTTAGTGAAAACTAATCTCTTTGTATTTAATTAACTTTATATTTCATCTAATAAACTATAAAAAATAATTGAGAAGCCAACATTTAATTGGTATTATTTATGGAAATAGAACGCTTTGGGCACGTTGTATAGCGTGCGATTAAAAGTGGCAGTAGTCATGTTTTTCTTTTGGAAAAACAAATATATATAATTCTATATTACCTTTTTTATTTAACAAAAAAAATAAGGACTGCTATAATAAGCAGTCCGGAAAAAAGAATAAAAAGGGGTTGGCTAGTGTGATACTAGCACCAATTCGCCTTAAGTGAATTGGTAAGTCTATATTCTAAACTAATTTGATAAAATAGTCAAGCGTTTTTTAAAAAAATATACTCAAAATTTAAGCAAACAAATGGTTGACTTACAATTGGTGTTGTAGTATACTAAATATATAAGGAGGAGAAGCTATGGAATTAAGTAAAGTTACTGGAATTGGTACAAAAAACATTTCTTTATTAAATAGTGTAGGGATATATGACGTGACTGACTTACTTTCATACTATCCTTATAGATATCAAATATACAAAATAAACAACATAAATGACGTTAAATCTAATGAAAACGTAATAATTGAGGGCATAGTAGACAGTGTGCCTATAGTAAGATTTTTCGGTGCAAAAAAGAATATCCTATCATTTAGACTATACACAAGTAATAAATTAATTAACGTTAGCATATACAATCGTGCTTTTATGAAAAGAAACATTACCCCAGGAAAAACTATAACTATTCTAGGTAAATATGACGAAAAAAAGAATACTCTAATAGCGAACAACATTATATTATCAAAAATAGAAGACAACAAAATAGAAAGCGTATACCATCTTACAAATGGACTAAACAATAAAACTCTTTCAAAACTAATCAAAAATGCACTAGACATGAATATAGAAACTGTAGACTATATACCAGACTATTTAAACGAAAGATATGGCTTTATTAATAAGATGGATGCGATAAGAAAAATACATTTCCCAATAGACTTGCAAGAAATAAAAGACGCTAAACTAAAACTTATATATGAAGAATTATTTCTGTTCATGTTAAAAATAAACTACTTAAAATACTTAAAGACAACAGATACAAAAAAAGAGCCTAAACAATGCAATAAATTAGATGTACAAAACTATATAAACACACTTCCATTTGAATTAACAAAAGACCAAATCACTGCTGTAAAAGAGATATATAACGACTTAACAAGTAATAAAAGAATGAATAGACTTATATGTGGAGACGTAGGAAGTGGAAAAACAATAGTCGGAATAATAAGTGCATACATAACTTATCTAAGTGGATATCAAACTGCTTTGATGGCACCAACTGAAATATTAGCAACTCAGCACTATGAAAATGTAAAAAAACTACTATCAAATACAAACATGAATATAGCACTTCTCTTAGGCACAACAAAAAAGAAAGAAAAAGAAACAATTTATAAAGACCTAAAAAATGGCAAAATAGACTTGCTAATCGGTACACACGCATTACTAAGTGACAAAGTATCATTTAAAAACTTAGGACTTGTAATTACAGATGAGCAACACCGTTTTGGAGTAACTCAAAGAGAGTCGTTAAGAAACAAAGGCGCACTACCTGATATATTATATATGTCAGCAACTCCAATTCCTAGAACTTATGCTCTAACTATATATGGAGACATGGACATATCACTAATAAAAACAAAACCAAGTGGTAGAAAAGAAATAAAAACAATAATAAAAGACGAAAAAGAAATTAAAAATGTCTTATACTTAATGCTAGAAGAACTAAAGAAAAACCATCAAATATATGTAGTAAGTCCATTAATTGAAGAAAACGAAACTCTAGACTTAACTCCTGTAACAGAACTTAAAACAAAAATGGAGTTAGCATTCAATAACAAGGTAAAGATAGGCTTGTTACATGGAAAACTAACTAAAGAAGAAAAAGAAACAGTTATGAATGATTTTATAAGTGGAAAAACTAAAGTATTAGTTTCTACTACAGTAATAGAAGTGGGGGTAGATAACCCTAATGCGACAATGATGGTTATATTTAACGCTGAGAGGTTTGGTCTAGCAACACTCCACCAATTAAGAGGAAGAATTGGAAGAAACAGTCTAGAGTCCACATGCATTCTAATAGGAAGCGAAAAAAACGAAAGACTAAGTGTTTTAGCAAGCTCTAGTGATGGATTTTACATTACTGAAAAAGATTATGAAATGAGAAAAGAAGGAGACATATTTGGTGTAAGACAAAGCGGAGATATGTCATTTAAAATAGCTGATATTAAAAGAGATTTTAAGGTTTTACTAAAAGTAAAAGAAGATTCTTTAGAATTTTTAGAAAAAAATGATAAAAATATCTTTAAAAATAATGAAAAATATATTAAAATAGTAAAAGAAACCGAAAGTTTAGATTAAAGGAAGGTGATTTGTGTGGGAAGAGCACATGAAGTAAGAGCTGCATCAATGGCTAAAACAGCAGCAATGAAATCAAAATTATATTCAATATATGCAAAGGAGATATATCAAGTAGCAAAAACTGGTGGAACAGACCCAAATGGAAACCTTGCTCTTAGAAGTTTAATAGAAAAAGCTAAAAAAGAACAAGTACCAGCTGATGTAATACAAAGAAGTATAGACAAAGTTAACAAAGGTGTCGGTGAAGACTACACAGTATGTGAGTACGAAGCATTTGGTCCAGCCGGAAGTAACTTAATTATTAAATGCTTAAGTGACAACGTTAATAGAACAGTTGCAAGCATAAAAACAGTTGCAAACAAAACTGCAATGAAAGTAGCAGGTCAAGGAGCAATTTCATACATGTATGAGAACTTATGTGCACTTGGCTTTAAAGGACATACTGAAGACGAAGTAATGGAAGCATTAATAAATGCAGATGTTGACATGAATGATATGGAAACTGATGACGACTTAATTATAGTTTACTCTGAACCTAGTAACTATAGTGCTATGAAAAAAGCTTTAGAAGATGCATTCCCAGGAATATCTTTTGAAGTAGACGAAATTGGAAAATATGCAAAAGATATGGTTACACTAGAAGGAGAAGACTTAGCTGCATTTAATAAAATATTAACAATGCTTGAAGAAGTAGATGATGTTAGTAACATTTATCACAATGTAAATTTATAAAAAAGACCTAGCTAAATGCTAGGTTTAAATAGTTAGGAGATAATAATGAGAATAAGTAATAATTGGAAAGACTATGAATTACTTGCAAGTGGAAACGGAGAAAAATTAGAAAGATGGGGTAGTGTAATCCTTAACAGACCTGACCCACAAATAATTTGGGACAAGACTAATAATAACATTTGGAATAAATCTGACGCAGTATATCATAGAAGTAACAAAGGTGGGGGTTACTGGGAATACAAGAAAAAACTTGCTAGTAGTTGGCAGATAAACTATAAAAACTTAACATTCAAAGTAAGTCCAACAAACTTTAAACACACTGGTATTTTCCCTGAACAAGCTACAAACTGGGATTACATAATGGAAAAAGTAAGTGCCTTTGGTCCTAATATGAGGGTACTAAACTTATTTGCTTATACTGGATGTGCTACAATGGCCTCTAGTATTGCAGGAGCAGAAGAAGTAGTACACGTAGACGCTTCAAAAGGAATGACTGAGTGGGCAAAAGAAAACATGAAACTTTGCAAATTAGAAAACAATAAAATCAGATTTATCGTAGATGATGTTATAAAATTCCTTGAAAGAGAAAAAAGAAGAGGAAGAACATACCACGGAGTAATAATGGACCCACCAAGTTATGGAAGAGGCCCAAATGGTGAAGTGTGGAGACTAGTTGATAATCTAAAAGAATTACTTCAAAAAGTAAAAGACATACTAGACGAAAACTATTCATTCGTTTTAATTAATTCATACACAACAGGAGTAAGTCCAACATCATTAAATAACATTCTAAGCATGACTTTTAAAGGAAAAAATATAGAAACAGGAGAAATAGGATTACCAATAACGGAAAACAACTTAGTACTTCCTTGTGGAATATATGGAAGAATTGACTGAGTTAAATATCTTATACGAAGATAACCACATAATAGTAGTAGAAAAGAAACCTAATATTCCAGTATGCGAGGACTCTTCAAAAGACAAAGATTTACTAACTATTATAAAAGAATATATAAAAATAAAATATAACAAGCCAGGTAACGTCTACTTAGGACTTGTCCACAGACTTGATAGACCAGTCGGAGGAGTAATGGTATTTGCAAAAACTTCAAAAGCAGCTTCTAGACTTAGTAAACAAATAAATGAAAATAAATTTGCTAAAACATACATCGCAGTTGCTAAAGGAAAAATGAACAAAAGTGACACATTCACAGACTACTTAACAAAAGACGAAAAAACCAACACTAGCTATGTAACAACAAAAGAAAAAGGCAAACTTTCTATTTTAGACTACACTTTAATTTCTTATAAAGATAACATGAGTCTTGTAAAAATAAACTTACATACTGGCCGTTCACATCAAATAAGAGTACAGTTTTCAAGTAGAAATCATCCCTTAATTGCAGATGCAAGATATAATAAAAATGCTGACTTAAAAACAAGTATAGCCTTATTTGCAATATCTCTAAGTTTCTACCATCCAGTTACAAAAGAAAAAATGACATTTAATTTAGACATACCAAAAAGATACCCATTTAATATATTCTAGGGTATCTTTTTTTTTATTTAGTCGGTATCAGAATCTCTTGTCCAACACTCAAACTAGTACCACTTAAATTATTAGTTTTAACTAAATCATTTACAGTAACTCCATAAGTATTTGCAATCTTCCACAAAGAGTCTCCTTTTTTAACAGTATAATTTGTATAAGATTCAGTTCCAGGAATTTTAAGCACTTGTCCAATTTGAAGAGTATTACTTTTTAAATTATTTAAAGACTTAATATCATTAACACTAACTCCATACTTATTAGCAATTGTATACAAGTTATCTCCCTTAACTACAACATAGTTTATACCAGCACTTGATGGTTTATCGTTTTCAGTTACATCAGTAGTCACTGTCGGAATAAGAAGTTTTTGCCCGATACTTAGTGTATTACTTGTAAGCTTATTTGCGCTTTTTATCTTATCAACACTAACATTATACAAATTAGCTATCTTATAAAGCGTGTCTCCACTTTTAACTGTATAGTATATTCCCTTATCATTTTTATTAATATCTATATCAATGTCTTTCTTCTTAGGTACAAGTAGTTGCTGATTAATAGTTAAAGAATTTCCTTTTAAATTATTGATCTTCATCAAAGTATCAACAGTTGTATCATACATACTCGCAATTTTCCACAAAGAGTCTCCACTTTTAACAGTATAAAGTAAGTAATCCTCTAAAGGTTTCTCTTCGTTCATTTTAACCTTCAAATTCTGTCCCACGCTAATTGTATTAGATTTCAAATTATTTAACGCTTTTAACTCATCTACAGTAAGACCAAACTTATTAGCAATTATCCATAAAGAATCTCCTTTTTGAACAGTGTAGAAGTCACTTGCTGAAGGTGCAGTATAAGGTAAACCTTTATATTCAGTAATAGCTCTTACTACTGCTTCTGCATAATCTTCATAATTATTTTTAAGTTGTATAGCGTCATCTCCTTTAGAGTCTAAAAAACCATATTCAACAATAACCGCTTCCGTGTCAGGGGTATTTCTATGTATAAAATAATAATCTTTTATAGGATTAGAAGGAAGTCTTTGCTGATAATTCTTTCTAATATTTTGTCCAGATTTTTGAAGCTCTTCTAATATTTTATTAGAAAATGTAGAATTATTTCTAAGAGCATAGATTACTTCAGCACCGTCTCCACCACCTGCATTAATGTGATTACTTATTACAATAACATCTTTAGAAGTACCAAAAGCATTCTTAATTCTGTTTGTTCTTTCAGTTGAATCAATTGTCTCATCAGTAGTTCTAGTTATATAAGTAGGAATACCTAACTCTCTTAGTCTGTCATACATATACTTACTAATAAGTAAAGTTAAATCCTTCTCAATAATTCCATTTCCACTAGCACCTGGATCGCTTCCACCATGTCCAGCATCTATAACAACACCTTTTAAAGCCATATTTACCACCTAATTTAGTATATGAAACATTGGGCTTTAGGTGCAAGATAATATTTTTTAAGTTTTAAAATAAGAAAAAACTTAAACACAAGTCAAAGTTAAATTATTTACTACTCACAAATTCTTCTATGAATATTTTTTTAATTTCTATATATCATACAACAAAAAGGCCAATTTATCATTGTTTTTTATTGCATAGTTCTATACAAATAAAAAAGCAATACTTCACTTCAACTTCAAAGTATTGCTTTTTACTAATTCAAGTTCTCTTTCTTTAAGTTCGTTTTGTTTTTCAATTGCCTTAGCTAATCTTTCAAGTGTCTTAGCGTTTTGATTAAACTCTTTTAAAGCATTCTTAAGCCCTTCAGTTCTTTCTAAAGCTATTTTCAAACTTATAATATAAGCTTCTAAATTACCCATGATATCCTCCCTTAGTGACTACATATTATATTCTATCTTCCTTACTTTGTCAAACTTTTCTTAGAAAAACTAGTATGCAAATAATTTTTAATTTTCTCTTTATTCAAGTACCCATTAAAAAGCTTCATCATTTCTTTATTTTGAAAACAATTTCTAACTATCATTTCACTATCAAATAAATTAAGTAAATCTTTTCTCATGTTTCTAACTTCATCTAATTTGTTTATATTACTAAGCTTGTTCCCAGCTCCACCTACACATCCCATCGGACAGGACATCACTTCAACAAAGTCATATTTAACAGTCTTATTCTTAATTTTATCAAGCACTTCTTTTGCATTCTTAAGTCCATACACTACAAGCACATTAAGTTTCATACTGCCTATACTAACACTAACTTCCTTAAAGTCATTAGTATCCCTAATAACTTCACAAGTATTTTTATCTTCACTTTTCCCATTCAAGTAACTAACAGCTCTTAAAACAGACTCAGTAACCCCACCAGTACTTCCAAAAATAACTCCACTTGAACTAGCCTTACCCATTAACTTATCAAACTCACTTAACCTAATATTCTTAAAATCAATTTTATTCTCCTTAATCATCATACTAACTTCAGTTGTAGTTAAGTAGTAGTCCACGTTTTTAAATCCGTCGTTCATAAGCTCTTTTCTATTGCTTTCAAACTTCTTAGCTGTACAAGGCACAATTCCAACAGTAACAATTTTCTCTTTAGGAATATGATTTTCCTGACTAAAATAGCTCTTAACTAAAGCCCCCATAATAGCATTAGGACTCTTGACTGTACTTAAGTTACTTATAAACTCAGGGTACTTCCCCTCAACATACTTAACCCAAGCAGGACAACAACTCGTAAACATTGGCAAATTCTTATTATTTTTAACTCTATCAATTAATTCCTTGCTCTCCAAACTTGTAGTAACATCAGCACCAAAAGAAGTATCCAAAACATAATTAAAACCAATATCCCTTAAAGCGGCAATTAACTTTTTATAAGAGTTCTTATCATATTCCATATCAAAGCATTCATTAATACTCGCTTTAACAGCAGGAGCAATAAAAGCAACAACTACTTTTTCTTTTTCATTTATAATATTCATTACTTTTCTATAGTCATATTTTGGACAAAGTGCTCCAGTAGGGCACATCAAAATACAGTTTCCACAGTTAACACACTCATGAACATCTTTTTCAAGATTTAATCCAGTGAGATTATTACACGTCTTAGTGCATAACCCACAATTTATACACTTTTCTATAATTCTATTAATACTAGGATTTTCATTACTTACAAAAACTTTCTTATTAGTTTCTTCTATCTCAACATATCTAACAAAATGCTCTTTATCAATTCCACATTTAGGACAATAAAAGTTAGTCTCTTCATACTCGTTTTCATTTGCTATATAATGACATAAATTACACATATATTTCATACTATTCACCTAGTATAATTTTATCATAACCAACTAACTTTATCAATGAAGTTCTTTACACACTCCACTTTTAGGCTCGTAAAAGCAGTGATTTTTATATCTTCCTGAATAGCTTTGACCAAACCAAGTATTCTTGCAGTTTTCTTTAGTTTTAGGTGCATAAAAGTATAGTGCATTAGTAGCAGGATGGTAGTATTCTCCCTTTAAAACCCTTTTAGCAAGTTCTTTTTCTTTAGTAGTACTTGAACTATGAAACAAACTAGATTTAGTCCCACTAAATTGATTTTTCTGATAAATAACGTCAGTAATAGTTCTAACATTAGTAAAATCTAAACAATCAGCAATTGCGCGATTTACTACAACGTTTCCAACCATAAGCATTCCAAGATCTCCTTCTGCTAAAGCTTCAGCTCTCATTATTCTTGCACACAAATCCAGTTCTTTAGTACTATAATTTATTAACATATCTTCACCCTTATTTAATTTTATTCACATTTTTATAAAAAAGTCTTTTATTTTAACCAAAACTATGATAAAATTAATAGCGTGTTAGGGGTATAATATAATGGTAGTATTAACGTCTCCAAAACGTTCCGTTCGGGTTCGAGTCCTGATACCCCTGCCAAGATAATACCGATTTTTTTCTTATTAAATAAGAGAAAAATCGTTTTTTCATTATTTTTATTAGAAGTTAGTATCACACTTGAAGTGATTAAATTAAATATATATAAATACAGTGTAGGTGAGAATTGTTTTGAATTAATTATTATTTTTAAAAATATTTATATTAATGATGCGTTTTTGTTCCAATAAAAATAATTAACCCATCTCAAAAAATCATAAACATATAATTTTCATTTTAAAATTTAATTTAAAATTTAATTTTTGTAAAACGTAATAAAATTTCTACCGATATCAGTAAAAGTGTGATATAATTTAAATATAGAGAGGAGAGTTATGAAAAAACAAAATTTTTTAATTATAGGATTGATATTATTAGCAATTATAGCATTTATAACATTTATAGTAGTGTCAGGTAGTGGTGACAAAGGTAGTTTTAATACAACGAAAGATATAAAAACCTTAATTAATACCATAAATAAAGATAATAAAGATATTTTACCTGAACTTGAAACTATGAAAATAAATGTGAAGAATATTGATGAAGTTACTAGCTATACTGGTTTAACAACAAATGATGGAATTGAATCAATTACTGTATCAGTACCAGTGATGACAGCACAAGCTTACTTAGTGGCTATTGTTAAGGTTAAAGATAGTGCTGATGTAGAAAAAATTAAACAAGAAATGCTAGATAACATTGATATGAGACGTTGGATTTGCGTTTCTGCAGAACAATTATATATCACTAATAGTGGTAATATAATATTCTCTGTAATGGCTGATAAAGATATTGCTGAAACTGTATATAATGATTTTAAGAAATATGTAAATAATAATATTGGAAAAGAATTAGAAAAATCAAATAACGAAGAAAATATAGAACTTCCACCAGAAATGCCAGCAGCAGAATAATGAAGCACCTTCTAAGGTGCCTTTTTAAAAGGAGGATAAAATGTTATTTACTAGTATTAGTTTTTTATATTATTTTTTACCAGCATTAATAATTATATATTTTATAACACCAAAAAAATATAAAAATATTATTTTATTAATTGCTTCTTTAGTCTTTTATTTTTACGGAGAACCTAAATATGTTTTCTTAATGATTGCAGAAATTATTATTGCTTATATAGGTGCTATTTTAATTGATAAATATAAAAATCAAAGTAAAAATATATTAATAACAACTATATTTATACATGTATTTTTATTAATAATATTTAAATATACTGATTTTATTATACAAACAATTAATGATATATCTAATGCTAATATTAAATTATTAAATATTGCATTACCAATAGGAATATCATTTTATACATTTCAAATTATAAGTTATCTTATTGATGTATATAATGGTAAAGTTAAAGTTCAAAAGAGTATTATAAAATTAGCTACTTATGTATCATTATTTCCACAGTTAGTCGCAGGACCTATTGTTAGATATCAAACAGTAGAAAAAGAATTAGATGATAGAGTACATAGTTTTAATAATTTTGCATATGGTATAAGAAGATTTTCTATAGGACTTGCTAAAAAAGTGTTGATAGCAAATGCTTTGGGAGAACTTTGTACTAAAGCTTTTGCTCTGAATGAAACAACAGTAATATTTTATTGGATATTTGGCATAAGTTATATGCTACAGTTGTATTTTGATTTTTCTGCTTATAGTGATATGGCTATTGGTCTTGGAAGAATATTTGGATTTAATTTCCCTGAAAACTTTAATTACCCCTACATATCAAAAAGCATAACTGAGTTTTGGCGTAGATGGCACATCTCTCTTAGTACATGGTTTAAAGATTATGTTTATATTCCACTTGGGGGTAATAGAGATGGTAAATATAAACAAATAAGAAATATTTTAATAGTATGGTTGTTAACCGGAATATGGCATGGTGCTAATTGGACTTTTCTAATATGGGGATTATTGTTTGGAATTATTCTTATAATAGAAAAAATATTCCTTAATAAATTTATGGAAAAATTACCTTCTTTTATAAGAAGAATATATGTATTATTTATTGTTATGATTTTGTTTATTATATTTAGTTCTGATAATATGTCGGTGGCTTTGTCTAATATTAAAGGTTTGTTTGGTATGAATAAAGAAGTTTTTATTAATGATTATACACTTCATTACTTAAAGAGTTATTCACTAGTATTAATTGTTGCTTTACTCGGTTCTACACCATTAATTAAAATATTAATAGATAAATTAAGAAAAAATAAATATTTAAATAACATAATTAATATTTCAGAACCAATTTTAATAGTTATGATATTATTTGTTGTTACTTCTTATTTGATAGATAATTCATATAATCCATTTTTATATTTTAGATTTTAAGGAGGTTATACATGAGTGATAAAATTAAAGATATAGTTGTAACTTTAGCATTTCTTTTTACTATAATTTCATTATTTTTGATTAATGTTATAAAAAAAGATACTGATATTTCTATAGCAGAGAGAAGAAAACTCGCTACCATGCCAGAATTGACTACTAAAAATTTGTTTGATGGTACTTATTTTAAGAGCTTTGATTCCTATGTTACGGATCAATTTGTGGGAAGAGATACTTTTAGAAAAATTAAAATAGATATAGAATTATCTACTAAAGGTGAATATAATAATTTATATATGTATGATGATTATATTGTTGAAGAAATATTTCCTTTAAATACTAATTCTATTAATAATTTAACAAATAAGATTAATTATATAAAAAATACATATTTGAATAATAATAGCAATATATATTATACTATTATTCCTGATAAAAATTATTTTGTTAATAAAGGTAATTTAAAACTTGATTATAATAAATTACAAGATATGATGAAAAATAATTTAACAAATCTTAATTATATAAATATATTTGATAAATTAACTCTTGATAATTATTATAAGACTGATACCCATTGGAAACAAGAAGATTTATTTAATGTTGCAAATACTATTGCTAATCAAATGAATTTTTCTTTAACTAATAACAATGTTATAAATACTGTTACTACTTTTAAGGGTACTTATGCTGGTAGACTATCAGTAACTAAAGATATTGATACTATAAAAACAATATCTAACCCATCTACTCTTAATAGTAGTGTGTATAATTATGAAACTAAAAAATATACAAAAATATATGATTATGATAAAATAAAATCATTAGATAAATATGACATATATTTATCAGGAGCATCTTCTATTATAGATATTGTTAATCCTACTTCAAATAGTAATAGAGAGTTAATTGTTTTTCGTGATTCTTATGGCAGTAGTTTAATTCCTTTATTAATAGAGGGTTATAAAAAGATTACTGTCGTTGATATTAGATATGTTTCTTCAAGAATTTTGAATAATTATATAAAATTTAATAATCAAGATGTTCTTTTTATGTATAGTATATTAACTATAAATAATAGTTTTTCTATGAGATAAGAAATCTATTTAATTAGATTTCTTTTTTTCTTGTTTGTTAACTAATAGTTGTTATATAAGCCCAGTCATAACAATAAACTAAAATTTTGAAATGACAGGAAATGGAACAATTAACAATCCTTATACATATCAGTGATTATAAACTAAACAATATAAAAAAAACAATCAAAGAGATTGTCACAAAGCTTTATTTGTCTATAAAGTCCATTTTATTGAATATTTCGGTGTCATAAAACTCTTTCATTGTTATTCCAAAAACTTTACAAAATTTATAAATGTTTTTAGAACTTGGGTTTTCTACTTTATCATAAAGCAACGCATAAAGTGTTGTTGCTGGAACAGTGGAAAGCTCAGACAATTTATTTGTAGTTATATGATTAAGCTTACAAAGTTCATTAATTCTTTCTATTACAGCCTCAGTAAAAGTCATTTCTAAACTCATCTCCCGTTACTAAACATATTATAACAAAAAATAAGTAAAAATGTTTACCGAATTCAGTGTTTTTTCTTTTTTCGGTAAAAAATGAAAAGTTTATATAATATGTATTCTTAGCTATAAATTTAATTAAAACAACTGCCTATACTACAAAATAAAAACAATTAATTTTATTCTTTTTAACTTTAACAATTTTTCTTTTAAATAATTTATCTTAGGTTACTCCAATATAAAACAATCTTTCATTATGTATCATAAATACCTACTATACTATTGAAAATTTAGTAAATTATGATTAAAGAACCGAAAAAAGGTTTTTATGATAATTCTATTAAAGTTAAACTACAACTTACTCTGATATGAGAGTTTTTATTTAAAAATAAACCTAATTAAACCACAAAATCAAAAAAACGTTGAAAATTAAGTACAAATGTAGTATAATTATTAACAGATGGGAGGTTTTGAATATGAATTATTCAAATAAGAAAATTATTTCATTATTATTATCTGGAGCAATTACATTAGGTGTTTCCGCTCCAACAGTGTCTGCCGCTGAAAATAGTCGTAGACGTTACAATCCAAGCTATCTAAGTGATGTAGCTTATGACCAAAACGTATACAGTATGACTGGTATGTATACAGAAATGCTTGACAAATTACCAGTATATGTTTACTTAGGAAACGGTGTAGATAATGAATACTTAGAAAAATATGAAGCTCTATATGTTGCTGAAATGAACTACGACAATACTTACATCTTCAAGAAAACTGCAGTTACTTATTACTATGACAGTCGTAATAGAAGACAAGAAGAAAAAGTTACAGTTTATGCAATAAGCGACAAGAAAACAGTATCAAATTATTCAGGATGGACTAGAGTAGACAAGAGTGATGTAAGAAGAACTGAACTAGTAGCAACTTCAATTGAACTAGGAGAATTCTTACTAAAAGACATAGACTTATCAAGTTACTACTATAATGCTGACGGATTTGCATTAGTAGACTTAAACAAAGATGGAAAAAATACTGAATTAATGTATTTAGGTAATGACAAAGAAAACAAAGTTTACAAAAAAGCTGAAGCAATCAAATATGCAGTAGAAAACTATGATACTTACTATATTTTAAGAAAAAGAATTCCTATAAAAGGTTCATATAGAAGTAATTATGTTTATGCAATAAGTGAAAAATCATACGTTGAAGGTTGGTCAAAAGTAAGTAAAAGAGACATAAAAGAAGACGAAGTAATTGCAACTAACATTGAATATATGGAAGCATTAGTTAATATCTATGATGGAGATATCACTGTAATAAAAGATAATTCAAACAAAATCACAGACGATAACAATAGTAATAATGAAAATAACAACAATGGTAACAATAACAATACAAACGAAGACTACTCATATATGCTAAAAAATGAAGCATTAGCATTTGCTTACCAAAACTATGCTGACTTCTGCATCTTAAGTAGAGAATTCAAAGGTTCTACAATATATGCATTCAGTTCTAGTTTAGATGTACAAGACTGGGATATAGTTGGAAATGATGAAATTAACGAAAACTCTAACATTTTCCTAACAATAAACGATGCTAATAAATACATATATGCAGTAACTTACAGTAATGCAAAAAAATTAACTAGATAAATATGAAAAGTAAATCTTTTGGGGTTTACTTTTTTCTTTATTTAATTTATAATTTTAATAGTGATGTTAAATGAAAATAAGTTATATATTTAAAAAAATTAAAAACATGAGATACAAAGAATACGTTAACCATGCAAAAATCGTGGCAGACAAAATGAACAAAAGCACACTAAGCATTCTTTTTGACATGGCAAAATGTGCACTTCTATATGGAAGTGGATACATGGACTACTTTGAGTTTGAGTTCTACTTACTAAATGGAAAAGAAAGAAAAACATACCTAACAGGAAAATACAACAATGACATAGTAAAAAGATACAATAGAAAAGAAGACTGGCACTTACTAGAAGACAAAGGTGAGTTCAATAAACTATTTAAAGAATACTTAGGTAGAGAATTCTTAGACCTTAGAGATGCTTCATTTAAAGAATTCAAAGAGTTTATATATAATAAAGAAAAAATAGTATGTAAGCCCCTAGACAACTGCGGTGGAAAAGGTATAGAAATAATACCAATAGACAAATCAATATTTAAAAATGAGTATAACGTACTTAAACTTTATAATAGCATTATGAAAAAAGAACAATTTCTTTTAGAAGAAGTAATAATTCAAAACAAAGAATTATCTAAACTTTATAGTGGAAGCGTTAACACATTAAGAGTAATCACATTTTTAGATAACACAGGCACTACTAGAATACTAAACACTATTCTAAGAATTGGTAATAATGGTAATGTTGATAACTTCAGTAGTGGAGGAATGTACACGTTTGTTAACGAAAGTGGTATAGTTTATGTCCCAGCAATAGACGAAGTTGGTCGTATATACTATGAACACCCAAAAACGCACGAAAAGATCGTTGGATTTAAAGTCCCAGATTTTGATAAAGTATTCGCTTTTGTTGATAAACTAAGTAAAAGAGTACCTACAATAAGGTACGTTGGATGGGACATAGTAATAACAGAAAACAATATCTGTGTAATTGAAGGAAATGAATATCCTGGAGTATTCCAAGTAAAGCCAAGCATAAGTGGAATAAAAACAGGAGATCTTCCAAAATTTAAAAAATATATGGATTTATAGGAGAATTATATGGAATTATTTATAGTATTAGTATTAAGTTTATTTGAAATATTCTCACTACTTTTTGGCTCATTAATAGTATTCAGTACAAAAAACAGCGAAAAAGTAATGAATATAAGTGTATCACTTGGATTCATTGTTCTATTATTACTTGGTGTATTCCACCTTATACCAGACGCATATGAGTTTTATATGGAAGGCTTAACTAACTTCAAAAGTATAATATTTATAGTTTTCTTCACAATTATGGGATTTGGTTTAATTATAGCACTAGATATACTAGGTGGACACCACCATCAAGAAGGTAAAGAAAGTAACCACATTAAACACATTTCTTTGATCACTTGCATATTCCTAGTTATTCACAATTTTATAGAAGGTATGACACTTTATGGAACAGTCTTATCTAGTAGTGAAGCAGCAGTAATACTAACTTTAGGAATTGCTATGCACAACGTCCCACTTGGATTTACTTTATCTAGCACATTTAGTAAACTCTATGGAAAAAGTAAAACCTTATTATATATGGTATTAATAGGCTCTTCCTACTTACTAGGTGCTGTGGTATTAAGACAAGTTTCATTAAATAGTTTCTTAATTGGAAGTTTACTTTCATTAACATTTGGTATGATTTTATATATCGGTTTATTTGAATTCCTACCACTAATAAAAGAAACAAAAGATAAAAAAATTACATACATTTCTATGCTTTGTGGTTTAGCCTTAATGTTAATAACATTATTTATATAAGAGGCACAATATGAAAGAGTTTATAAAAGTGAATAAGTACTACTTAATAACAATCATTTTAATGTTATTAACATTTATTCTAGTAAAAAAACATTTTAGTTATGAGTTATTAACACTAGACACATCTATTCATGATAAGTTGTTAACAATATTTCATACAGATTTCTTAAACTACATCATGAGAACTATATCATTTGTTGGTAGTGTATACTTTTATATTCCACTACTAATACTAGTTTTAGTAAAATCAAAAAAATACTTTAAATTAATTAGTATACCGCTTATTATAGCGTATTTAACTAATATGATATTCAAACTAACCATAAATAGAAATAGACCACTTACATGGATAGTTACTCCACCACATGACCCAAGCTTTCCAAGTGGACACACCGTCTGTAGCGTAGTCTTCTATGGCATCATAGTTTACTTACTAAAAAATATAAAAAACAAAAACTTAAGACTATTCTTAAGAATACTACTAACTATATTAATAATACTAATAGGATTATCAAGACTATATCTAGGTGTACACTTTCTAAGTGATGTACTAGCTGCATATTTACTAGGACTACTTATTCTTATAATGTTTATAAAATATTACAAAACAAAAAACATCTAACAAAATACACATAACAAAACTTGTGTATTTTTTAGTTCTCATTTAGTGACAAAAAAAATCAAATATGATAAAATTATATAGAAAGGAAAATTAAATATGAAAGAAAAATTAATATTATTTATAAAAGGTATAGTACTAGGTGTAGCATTTGTTATTCCTGGAGTAAGTGGAGGAACCCTTGCAGTTTTACTAGGTATATATGAAGAACTAATTGAAGCAGCAAGTAATTTCTACAAAAATATGGTTAACTTTAAAAAATACTTTATGTACCTACTTCCAATAGGTTTAGGTATAATCTTCTCAGTTGCAGTATTTGCAAAATTAATAAAATTTGGTTTAGAAAAGTCACCTATTATAACTATTTTGATATTTTTGGGTATGATAATAGGTGGTATACCTGCTTTAGTAAGAAACGTAAAAGGAACAAAAATAAACTTAAAAGATATGACTCTTATGCTAGTAGGTTTAATAATAGTAATAAGTATGCTTATTTTCCATAAATCAAACTCAAATGTAGTACTAACAAACATGAGTATAACAGGTTACATCACATTATTTTTAGTAGGCGCTATTGCAGCAGTAACTATGGTTGTACCAGGTATAAGTGGCTCGTTTACTCTTATGTTAATAGGATATTATGAACCAATTCTAAACTTAGTTAATGACATAACTTCATTCAAGAATCTTGGACCTAACTTAATACTTATTTTCATATTTATGTTAGGAGTATTTATTGGAATAATATTCATATCAAAAATAATAGAATGGTGTCTAAAACACTACAAAAGAGAAACATACTATGCAATAATAGGATTTGTATTATCTAGTATAATAAGTGTAATCTATGAAGTAAGTAAGTTTCCATTTAACCTAACACACTTAATAATAGGTATAGTTTTACTGGTTATAAATACAGTGCTAGTATATAAGGTATTTGACGAATAAGAGGTGTGATTATGAATACTGAAAAAATTGCTTCATTAATAAAAACACTAAGACAAAAGGATAATCTAACGCAAAACGAATTTGCTAAAAAATATGGTGTAACATACCAAGCAGTAAGTAAATGGGAAAACGGAAAAAACCTCCCAGATGTTGCTTTATTAAAAGAAATATGTTCTGAACATAACATAAGCTTAGACGAAGTATTAGATACTCAAGTATCAAAAAAGAAAAACAAAAATTTAATTATCCTAATATCAACTTTAGTAGTACTAACCCTAGTGATAGTATTGACAATATTATTTCATTCTAATAACTCAGAAATAAACTTTAAAACAGTAACGTCTAACTGTAAAGACTTTAATATATTTGGCTCACTTGCATACAATAAAAACAATAGCCATTTACACTTATCAAACGTAACATATTGTGGTGGAGATGACACATCAAAATACACAAAAATAGAATGTAATCTTTATGAGCAAAAAGGAACATCATTAAGAGTACTAGATACTTGCAAATATAAATATGATGGAGTGATATCACTTGATAGTTACTTAAAAAAAATAGACTTTGATTTAAAAGACTTTTCAAAAAATTGTAACGACTATGATAACTCAAGCTTATATATTGAAATAAATGCAACCGATGAAAAAAATAAAACAATTACATACAAAATACCATTAAACTTAAGCAATACATGTAACAAAAAATAAATTCAACTTAAAGTTTAGTTACAAATAAGAATAAATATGTTATCATTTTAATAGAAGGAGGATAAACATGAAAGAAAAAAAATTATTTATAATAGGAGCTATACTAGTAGTATTAGGTTTAATATTATCATATTTCTTCTTAATTAAGAAAGGCGATAATAAAGAAAGTGGTGCAGAAAAATTTAAAAGTGAATACACTAATGTAACTAGTGATAATCCATTCGTTTATAGGAGTGTAGATCAAATAATAAACATTCTAGAAAAAGGTACAGGCGTAGTATATCTAGGTTTTCCAGAATGCCCATGGTGTCAAGCTTACGTTCCATATGTTGAAGAAGTAGCTAAAAAAGTTGGTATAGACAAAGTATATTACTTTAACATCAAAGAAGACAGAAAAAACAACACAGAAGAATATCAAAAAATAGTGAAAATATTAGATGTATATTTACCAAATGATGATGAAGGAAACAAAAGAATATACGTACCTGCAATAATTATTGTACAAAATGGAAAAATAATTGAATTTGATGATGAAACATCAAAAGATACAAAAGGTTACAAAACTCCAGAAGAGTACTGGAAAAATGAGAATTTAGATGCTTTAAAAACAAAATTAGAAAAATCATTTAACGAAATAAAAAGCACAGTTTGTAAAAGTGGCTGTAACGATTAGTTACAGTTTTTTCTTTACTTAGTTTTAACTTTATTGTATACTTTATACTAGGAGGAATAAAAGTGGGAGATTTATATAAAAAGATTATCAAAATTACAATGCTTATACTAAGTGCATCTCTAATATTTATTTTTAGCTTAGAAAAAATAACTATTTATGTAGCTTCAATATTAGCAGGTATAATTAGCAAAAATAGAGAAGTAGAAAGTGTAGTAACAACTTCATACAAAGATGCTTGGAATTGGTTCATACCAACATACATAATAGATTACATATTTCTAGTAATTACACTTACTGCTATTCCATTATGTTTGAAATATAAAAAGAGTATAGTAAGCAAAATAACAATAGTAGTAATACCTGTAATATGTTTAATAGACATAGCTAGTTACTTTATAACAGGTTCATTCTGTGTATATGGTTTCACATCAATATTTATTTTAGTATATGCAGTAGTAATAAGCGTGTTTGTATTTAAGAACATAAAAACAACAGATATTTAAAATGTTATTAAAAATAATTAAAAAGTACTTGAAAAACAGTATTTTTTTTGATATTATTAGTACGTAATAGAAGAGTAATTTGTACATAAAAATTTGCAAATATAAAGTACATTTTAATTCGTAACTATTAAATATAAAGGAGAATAATCATGAAAACATATAATACAGTAAAACTTGCTAGGGGGGGGGTATTATATAGAATAACAAAATATTCTAGTTGTTTTCATGTGCTTTTAAATGGATAGAATAATTCTACCCATTTTTTGTTATGTAGGAAAAGAGGTTTAGTATGACAAACGAAGAATTAAAAAAATTAGTAGGGAGAAACGTAAGAAAGTATAGGTTAATTTATAATGCTTACAACAAAGAAAAACTTACTCAAAAAAAGTTAGCTGAAAAAATTGGTGCTAGAACACCACTCATAGGTGCCTTGGAAAGCGAAAACAACCCAATTGGAATAAGTATATATAACTTATATATGATAAGCCAAGTACTAAATGTACCAATTAATAAATTTTTTGAGGAGGAATAATTATGTTTAAAAGAATAAAAAGAACATCTTTAGTTTTAGGTATAGCATTAAC
>OHEP01000419.1_pt1 | contig 30250 bp, 33 predicted proteins | sample 1567271 | NCBI WGS metagenome assembly OHEP01 (sample SAMEA3879577, study PRJEB24766) | human gut metagenome | biome: human-associated habitat; feature: feces | place: USA | collected 1985/1987
ACGGCAAGACGCCAATAAAAAACAAAAAGACGGCCGAAAGCTTAAATATGAAACATTAATAATCTCCAAGCGGTCTAATGACCGATTTGGGTTTAAGTGGCACAGGATGTGCAAGCACTGCCTGTCAGGGATTTGCCGATAAAAAAACGTGGGTCTGCAACGAGCAGGCCCACGCTGGTATTTTCTTGGATTGACGGAATGTTATCCGTAGATAATCTTTCCGTTCTCGTCTTCGTAAGGAGCAAGGTCCTTGGCGTACTGGTTCATGGCACGCAGGCTCATACCCATTGACGAGAAGCCGCCGTCGTGGAAGAGTGTCTGCATGGTAACCTTGCGTGTAAGGTCTGAGAAGAGCGTTACGCAGTAATCGGCACAGTCGTCGGCAGTGGCGTTGCCGAGTGGTGACATCTTGTTGGCGAAGTCCATGAGGTTGTCCATGTCCTTGATGCCCTTGCCGGCAGTTGTAGGAGTAGGCGACTGCGAAATGCAGTTGATGCGCACGTGCTTCTCGCGTCCGTAGATGTAACCGAAGCTGCGCGCAATGCTTTCGAGCATGCTCTTAGCGTCAGCCATGTCGTTGTATCCGAAGAATGTACGCTGTGCGGCAACGTATGTAAGGGCTACGACAGAACCGTATTCAGCTATGGCGTCCTGCTTCTTAGCCACTTGCAGCATCTTGTGGAAAGATATTGCCGATATGTCGAGCGTCTTCTGCAGGTAGTTATAGTCGAGGTCGTCATAAGTACGGTGTTTGCGTACGTTGGGACTCATTCCGATAGAGTGGAGTACGAAGTCGATTTTGCCGCCCAGCAAGCGTACTGATTCAGAGAATACGTTGGCCAGGTCGTCAACGCTTGTAGCGTCGGCAGCTATGACCGGGGCTGACAGCTGTTCGCTCAGTTTGTCGAGCGTACCCATGCGCAGCGCCATGGCTGTGTTGCTGAGTGTTATGCTTGCTCCTTCTTCTACTGCCTTCACGGCCACTTTCCATGCGATGGAGTCTTCGTTGAGCGCGCCGAAGATGATGCCGCGCTTTCCTTTTAATAAGTTGTGAGTCATTGTGTTAAATGCCTTTTTGATTTGTATTCCGTGTGCAAAATTACATCTTTCTTGCGATACGGCAAATTTTTTCGGCGCATAATGTGTTTTTCACGGCCATAATTAGTGGTGTGTGGCGTAAACGCGGGCAAAAAGAAAGGCGGCACAACAGTGCCGCCCCGCTTTTGTATTATTGTCAACAACGTTTACTTGTTGATGAATTTCTTTCCGTTTTGGATGAGTATGCCCTTCGTGTCCTTGCTTACGCGCTGGCCGGCGAGGTTGTATACGGGAGCGTCAGCGTCGGCGGCAGGAGTGGTAACGGCGTTGTCGATGCCGGTTGTGATGCCGTTGACAGAGTAGAGCTGGTTGCCCGTGTTAATCTCGTAAGTGCCGTTGTAGTTTACAAGCTGGCCGTAAACAACAACCTTGTCGCCTACCTTGAGCTCATCGCCTGTGGTGAACTTTTCGCCGCCGAGATAGTATCCGCGGTAAACCATCAGCTGGCCTTCAGTGCTTTCGGTGTCGTTGATGTAATATGTGGCGTTGCCGAACTGGGTTGAAATCTCCTTGATTTCAGTTACAGTGCCTTTAACATAAACCTTTGCATCAAGGCCAACGCCTTCTGATATAAGGTTGTTTGCCTCGGCTACAGTGTAGGCTGTTTCGGGAGTGTTGGTAATGTCGATCGGGCCTTCGCCGTCAACGTAAACGGTGAGAGAGTTCATCTGTGTGTTGCCTGCAATGGTAACCACGATGCTGTTGGCAGAGCCTGTCCATGTAGCGCTGTTGCCTTCAGTTGCCAACTCGCCTTTGTCAGCAGTGTTGCCGGCGTTCCATTTACCGCAGTTGAATTCAATGCTTGTGATAGTTTTGCCTTCAGCGGCAATGGTCAGTGTGCCTGAATACATGCGCAGGCGGGGAGTGCTTGTCCAAATACGGTTAGCGTTAGTTCCGCTTGAAAGGGGAGAAACCGTTACCGAAATACCGTCAAGCGTGCAGGTGGTAGGCTCGTTGAAGTCGCCGTCATGGCTGTCGCTGCTTGAAACTCCCGGCAATGTGGGGAACAATGACTTGTAGTCTTCGTTGAAGTTGAACGTCGTCTGTGCCATGGCTGTTCCAAAGAACAGTGTGAGCAGACTTACTAATGAATAGCGTAGAATTTTGTTCATAATCTTATTGTTTAATTGGTTAATGTAATAATATTTACAACTCTTTGCAAATATAGTGCTTTTATTTCAATGTAAGTGTTTTTTCGTATTAAAATGATGTTAAGACACTGCTCTTAACAAAAAGGGGAAATACCGACAGGCATTTCCCTTTTCACGGATTATCGCATGTGTGTTATTTGATCACCTTGTCAGCAATGGTCTTGCCGTCAGAGTATGTAACCTTGCGGATGTTGATACCCTTGACAGGCTCGCTGACCTTGGCGCCTCCAAGTGTGAAGTATTCTATCTTTACGATTTCTGAAGATACGGTCGGAGCGTTATCTATGCCTGTAACAGGAACGCAGGCCGGGTAATATTCGTCGACTGCCGTTATGGCGTCTGCGTTCTGGGCCTTTACGATATGCTCAACGAGGGAGTTGATGTAAACTTCCACGTTGGTGTACCAGCCTTTTTCCGTATCAAGAGTGTAGAGGTTTGCGTCGTCGGGGTTGTTGGGATCGAGTCCGTTTGCTGTTTCCCATTCATCGGGCATACCGTCCTGGTCGGTGTCGAAGCCTTCAGGTCTTGTTTCAGACGGGAAGTTGTCTTCTGTATATCCGTTAACGTCGGCAACGATGTCGATAAGTCCGTCCTCGTTTGTTACAGAGCCTTTGTATGTGGCCGTGCCGGTACGTGCCTCTTCCATGTAGCGTGAGTCTACATCGTCACGGTAAAGTGATGCGCCGCAGTATGACATTACTTTGTCGAAAGCCGTTGCTGCGGAATGTGTGGTAACCTGTCCTTCAGGAGCCGGTTGGTCCATCTTTATCCTTACGCACATGTCGCCGTCTGTGTTTGTCTTGTGTTCAACCTCGTCACCATACAAGTTTAAAGTGTCAAGGCTCCATTTCTCACCGTCGATGGTGAATACGCCGCTGTCGTAATTAACTCCGTTCCAGTCCCTGTTCTCCGTAATGGTTCCGCTGTTTGTCTCGGTCGTGTTGCCGTTAATGTAGTAACGGCTGGTCATTCCGTATATGTCTGGATGTCCGCTCGAGTTGCCTGACGACGCAACGGATATTTCAGTTACGCGCTGTGCCTTGCTGTCGGGAGTTGCCGGACCGCCTTTATAGTAGTTGTTTACAATGTTGATTTGTCCGCCGCCGGGGCCGCCGTAGCATCCGTTGCTGTTGCCCCAGTTGTACATGACGCAGTTGCGGAAGTCAACATTCTCGGCCTGTACGGGATTAGCCCATTTGTATTCGTCATACATGGCGTTGCTCTTGTAGCCGTCCCATTCGTAGCGTGCGCCGTTGAAACGCGGAACGCGGTTGGTTACGTGGGCTATCATGTTGTGGTGGAAGCTGGCCAGCTTGCCTCCCCAGATGCCTCCGTAGCCGTGTGCGCCCTTGCCGTGTCCGGCGTTGTTAAGGCTCTCGGCAGCGGTACACCATTGCATCGTGAAGTTGTTGTTGTCGTAGAATGAAGCAACCTCGTCGATACTCCAGCTGAACGAGCAGTGGTCGAAAATCATGCCGTCGTTCTCTCTTGTCCAGATAGCGTCGGCACCGTCGTTCACGTCTTTCTCCTGGCCGCGGCGTACACGGATGAAACGAACGATCACGTTGTCTGCATCAGGGCGTACCGTGCGGTAGCGCAGCGTTATGCCGGGGTAGGGGGCTGTCTGTCCGGCTATCGTAGTGTTGGCGCCTATTTTAAGGTCTGACTTCAGTGCGATGACTCCCGATACGTCGAATACTACAATCTTTTTGGCAGAACCGCTTACGGCAGTTCTTAATGAGCCGGGACCGCTGTCGTTAAGGTTTGTCACATGTTTTACCACACCTCCGCGGCCGCCTGTGACATATCTGCCATGACCTTCCGCACCAGGAAATGCCGGCGCGTCGTTTTGGGCGAAGGTTGCGGTAGCGCTTAATGCTGCTGCCGCTAAAAATAGAATCTGTCTTTTCATATTGTTTTGTTTGTTTTAGCCAATCCGCCGGCACACCGTTTTTGCATGGCGTGCCGACGGATTGTTGATTTTAGCTTTTAAAAAGTTTACTTGTTCAGCTGCTCAACATTATATCCGAGCTTCTCCATCTCGAGTGACGCCCAGATGAACGGGCCAACGCCCTTGCCGTCGTTGTCGCGGATAGGTTCGCTGATATAATATTCGAACGAGCCGTCGCGGCGGCGGCTTTTGGGATTGTCAGGTCCGAGGCCTGATACTTCGCAGCAGCGTGTAAGCGATATTGTCTTGTCAGGGTTAACCTTGACAAATTCGTTCAGGATACCTTTGTATGCCTTAAGTCCGGCTTCTTTCAGGTCGTTGCCGAAGTAGCCGAGGCGTGCGCCTTTCAGCAATACGTAGGCAAACATTGATGAAGCTGTAGCCTCAAGATAGTTGCGGGGGTCTTTAACATCGAGCACGTCATACCATACGCCGGTGGCCTTGTCCTGGTACTTGACGGTAGACTTCATTACGTTGTTGAGCATTTCGATAAGTTTGCCGCGGTTCTCGTAGTCCTGTGGCAGTGCGTCGAGCACTTCGAGTATTGCCATGGCGAACCATCCTTGTGCGCGTGCCCATGTGTGCTGTGACAATCCAGTCTCAGGGTTTGCCCAAAACATCTTCTGGGTTTCGTCCCATGCGTGCTTCCACAATCCTGTCTTTTCGTCGTATGTACGGGCGTAAGTCTTTGATATCTGCTCGAAAGTGTCGTCGTAATACTTCTTGGCCTTCTTTTCTCCCTTAAGGATAGGTGCGGCCATTGTGTAGAACGGGTGTCCCATGTAAACGCCGTCGAGCCAGACCTGGTGTGCGTAAATAGCCTTGTGCCACCATACGCCGTCCTTAGTGCGCGGCTGTTTCTCAAGTTGCTTGAAGATAGTCTTCAATGCCTTTTCCAGCTTCTTCTCAGGATAGAGCATGTTCATGCGCAGTATGTAACGTCCGGGGCGGGTGTTGTCGAGGTTGAAGTCTTCATATTTATAGCCTGTGATATTGCCCTTCTCGTCAATCATCTTTTCAGGATACTGCTTCAGGTAGTTGATGATGCTTTCGTCCTTATAAGCCAAATAGGTATCAAGCATTGCTTCCTGTTCGATTCCGACAACGTAACCCCATTTGGGCCTTGTGGTGAAATCGAGGTAGCAAGGGTCTGGTATGCGCTGCATTTCAGAGTGCGTCATCCATTCGCTGTAGCTTTTGTAAGGGAACTGGCTCAGTATCATCGAGCCGTTGATGAACAGGTTGTCATAGTTCATGTCTTTTGTCTTGCCCGTGATGTAGACCGGTTTACCGTAAACACCGTCAAACTTACAGTTCTTGAGGTTGATGTTGTAAACATTGGTGCGGTCGTCGAATGCAACAACCATAATACCGTACTTGCTCTTCTTGCAAGTTACATTCTCCATGTAAACGTTGCGCACGATGGGGTAGAAGCCGCGGCGGCCTATTTCCTTAGGTTCGTAGTCAAGGTTGATTTTGAGTACGGCTTCAGCGCACTGGCCTACTTCGACGTTGCGCATGTAAATGTCTTCAATCACACCGCCACGGCATGAGTTGGTCTTGATTCGGAGTATGCGGTCGAGGTTTGGGCTGTCCATCTTGCAGTTCTCTACGAACACATTGTTGCATCCGCCTGAAATCTCAGATCCAAGTACAACGCCACCGTGTCCGTCTTTCATGATACAGTTACGTACGATTATGTTCTTGCTCGGACGGCCTACGTAGCGTCCCTTGCCGCCTTCGCGTCCGTCTTCGTTACGTCCGCTCTTGATTGCTATACAGTCGTCGCCTGTGTCGAACACGCAGTTTTCAATCAGGACGTTCTCGCACGACTCGGGGTCGCAGCCGTCGCCGTTGGGGCCGTCGTTGTGTACGGTCACGTTTCTTACGGTAATGTTCTTGCTAAGCAGCGGGTGCATAACCCAGAACGGTGAGCGTACCATGGTAACGCCTTCAATGAGGATACCGTCGCACTGGTTGAAGTTTATCATCTGCGGGCGCAGTCCCTTCTTGGGACCGAACACACGCTTCTCGATTGGCACTCCGTCTTCGGCCATCTTCAGAAGGTCGGCACGTCCGCCGGGGTTCTGCTGTTTCTCCTCAACGACAACGTCGCGGCTCTTCGGAGTTTTGCCACTCATCAGCCACCATGTGTCGTCAGAGCCGTTTCCGTCAATCGTGCCTTCACCGGTAACGGCGATGTCTGTTTCGCGGAAAGCGTAAATCAACGGAGAATAGTTTATACAGTCAAGTCCTTCCCAACGGGTTTCTACGAGGGGATAGAGTGCCCTGTCAAAATGGAAGAAAAGCGTAGCGCCCTTTTCGATAACAAGGTTTACGTGGCTCTTCATTCTCAGTGCGCCAGTTTTCCATGTGCCGGCAGGTATGACTACTCGTCCTCCGCCAGCCTTTGAACATGCTTCGATAGCCTTGTTTATGGCCTTCTGGTTTTGTGCCGGAGTAGCGTCGAGAGATGCACCGTATTTCTTGATGTCGAAGGTTCGGTCGGCAAATTGTGGCATCCTGATGCTTTTTTCGATTTGTTTGTACTTCACGTCGTCCCACGCTGACGCGCAAACCGCCAACGGAAACAACAGGCATAACAATAATGTCTGTAATTGTTTCATAAGTTTAAGTTTGTAGTAATGTATTTATATAAATTCAGAAATAAAGTTTTCACCAATAAGCCGATATTTTGCGCAAAAATACATATTTAAATCTGAATGAGGAAATTTAAGTTAATTATTTATGATGTTTTTATATTTCCGGTAAATACATTTTGCGTTCAGGATGTTGTTTTACAGCTTATTGTGCCATAATCGGAAGCTTTTGTAGAGTTGGATACTTCCAGATTGATTTTGTTAAACTTTATTTATAAATGAAATATCTGCAGTTGCGTCCTTGTGCGTATTTGTCGAACAGTCGTACAAGATATTCGGCATTGGCTTTCACCTGTGCCTCGTTGCCGTCGTACCCATTGACGAGCACGAGCACACGGCGCGTGTTGATGTCGATTTTAGTGCGTTCGTTGTCGCTGGTCGGCGTGCCAACACCGCCAATTGCGTCGCGGTATACGGGCAGTCCGGCAATGTTGAGCATGCCACGGCCTATGCCCTCGTATGGTTCGCCTTCACGTCCTACGCCTAAAGTCAGCGTGTCGCCGGAGAACTTGTCGGCATCGAAACCGCCGATGCTGTAACCGTAGGCTATGCTTGCAAGGTTAATCAGGTCGACGAGCGTGTCGATTTGATAGAGCTTCTTGCCTTGCAACATTCTTCTTATCAGGGCTTCTGATGCCGGGCGGTAGCGGCTTGGGTCCTTGCCGCAGGCTCGGTAGACACGGCGTGTGGCTTCGATGCCTGATATCTGTTTAATAGTCTCCGTCGTATATTCTGCCTTGTACTTTTCGCCTAACGCCTCTATTTCAGCCCACAGTTCTTCGCTGTATTCCGTATTTACCACGTCTGCCTCAACAGCTGCGCCGACAAAGCCCGGACATACTTGTTCGATTTCTTCTGATACGATGATGTTCATGCCAGTGCACAATTTAGTTAATTCATAATTCACAATTCATAGTTTGGGTTGATGGGTGGGTGTTAAAATTTACAATACCGTGAATTGTGAATTATGAATTATGAATTGAAAAAATGTGAATCAATTAAAATAGTATAGGAATGTTGCTATTCCGCTCAACGCCTTCTTGGGCGAGTCTTTTATCTCGATAGTGAATTTGATTTCAGCCTTTACCGTTCCGCGCAGGTTCTCAATGCTGTGCAGGTTGGCAACGAGGCGTACTGATTCACCAGACTTCACGGCCTGTCCGAATTTCATTTTATCCATGCCGTAGTTGACCATCATCTTCAGGTTGTTCACCTCGATAATCTGGTTCCACAGGTATGGCAGCATTGAAAGCGTGAGATAGCCGTGTGCTATTGTCGTCTTGAATGGGCTTTCCGCCTTTGCGCGTTCCTGGTCTACGTGTATCCACTGGTGGTCGAGGGTTGCGTCGGCAAACATGTTGATGCGTTCCTGCGTCAGTTCAACATAGTCGGACACACCGATGTTCTTGCCGAGCAGGGCGGCAAACTCGTCATAACTGTTGATAATAACTTTGCTCACTTTTTCTTGATATTTAATATGTTTATGTAAAATCTGTCATGTTATACCCCGTCGGGGCTGTATAGGAACTGCGTCAGCGGGTCAGCGTAATCAAACAGTTCTTCCGGTTTGAAGAAACGTCTAATCTCTATCGCAGCGTTCTCCGTGCTGTCTGAGGCATGTATTATGTTCTCCTGTCCGCTCATAGAGTAGTCGCCCCTGATTGTCCCGGGTGCAGCCTTGCGGCCGTTGGTGGCTCCCGTTATGGTGCGCACCACTTCTACCGCCTCGCATCCTTCCACGCACATTGCCACTACCGGTGCCGCCATCATCGACGCTTTTACGAACTTGAAGAATGGCCTTTCAGCCAGGTGGGCGTAGTGCTCGTTAAGCAGTTCGTCGGTAAGCTGCATCATCTTCATGCCTACTATGCGCAAGCCTTTGCGCTCAATGCGGTTTATCACCTCGCCTACAAGCCTTCTCTGTACGGTTCCGGGCTTCAGTAGTATTAATGTTCTTTCCATGTCTGTATTTTTGTTTGATATTAAGGTGTTGTTACTGTAATGTTCCGTTTTGCTTTGCCCGCATGCTCTTTCGCTTTTTTCTGTGAAACAGGCTTGCGTTGTTTGCATGGAAGGCATGCAAAAGACACCCCCTTGGTGAAGGGGCTCAAATGCGATAACAAAATTACTTATTTTGCATGATACAGCCAAATTTATTTTGTCAAATCTTGGATTTTCATGTTGGTTATAAGGCTGTAATATTGTAAGTTGGAGTGTTTCCCTGCTGGTATGCGGCATCGTCCAAGTATGTTATTTTTGTGTTTTTCTTATTGTCTTTATCGCTTGTTTTTGTTAACTTTGCGCCTGTATAATTATTATCAGGAACACTAGTAATGGACGAGAAACAGAGGATTCTGCAACTTAGAAAGGATTTGCAGGAGCATAATTACAAATATTACGTACTTAACCAGCCTTCGATAAGCGACCAGGATTTTGACTTCATGATGCACGAGCTGCAAGACCTTGAGGCCCGTCATCCTGAAATGGCCGACCCTGACTCGCCAACACAGCGTGTAGGCAGCGACATAAGTACGGAGTTTAAGCAGGTGGCACATAAATATCCCATGCTCTCGCTTTCAAATACTTATAACGAGCAGGATGTGGCCGACTTCTACGAGAGTGTAAGGAAAGGACTTGGCGGCGAGGATTTTGAGATATGCTGCGAGATGAAATACGACGGTTTGTCTATTTCGCTGACATACGTTGACGGGCGTCTTGTGCAGGGTGTTACGCGCGGCGATGGTGTACATGGCGACGACGTTACGGCCAACGTGCGCACCATACGCTCCATACCGCTCGTGCTGAAGGATGGCGACTGGCCCCGTGAGTTTGAAATACGTGGCGAGATATTGTTGCCTTGGAAAGAGTTTGAACGCCTTAACGCCGAGCGCGAGGCTGCCGAAGAACAGCTGTTTGCCAATCCGCGCAATGCTGCCAGCGGCACACTGAAGAGCCTTAATCCGGCTGTTGCCGCCGAACGGCATCTTGACGCTTACCTGTATTATTTGCTTGGGGACGGAATAAACGGTGACGGACACTACGAGAACCTTACGAGGGCCAAGGCGTGGGGGTTCAAGATAAGCGAAGGAATGCGCAAGGTGAAAACCTTGCAGGAGATTTACGACTTCATAAACTATTGGGACACAGAGCGCAAGAACCTGCCTGTGGCAACTGACGGAATTGTGCTTAAGGTTAACTCACTGCGCCAGCAGCGCGCCCTCGGATACACTGCAAAGAGTCCGCGCTGGGCCATTGCCTATAAGTTCAAGGCTGAACGTGAGTGTACCCGACTCAACGAGGTGACTTATCAGGTTGGACGGACTGGACAAATTACGCCGGTGGCTAATATGGAACCGGTGCAGCTTGCCGGCACGACGGTGCGCCGCGCCACGCTGAACAATGAAGACTTCATACGCAGTCTTGACCTTCACGAAGGTGATTATGTGTTCGTTGAGAAGGGTGGGGAAATTATTCCCAAGATTGTAGGTGTCGACACATCGCGCCGCGACACGCAAGCCCAGCCGGTACGGTTTATCAGCCGTTGTCCCGAATGTGGCGCCGAGCTTGTCCGTTACGAAGGCGAAGCCGCCCATTATTGTCCGAACGACGCAGGTTGTCCGCCTCAGATTAAGGGCAGGATCGAACATTTCATTTCTCGAAAGGCAATGAATATAGACAGTCTTGGCCCTGAGACGGTAGACGAATATTATCGACGCGGACTTATCCGCAACGTTGCCGACCTATACGACATCCGCGTTGAGCAGATTAACGGCGACGGCAGCCGGCAGAAGTCAGCGCAGAAGGTTGTCGACGGCATTGCCGCCTCGCGCCAGGTGCCGTTCGAGCGTGTGGTGTTTGCCCTCGGCATACGTTTTGTCGGAGAGACTTCCGCACGTCTGTTGGCACGCAAGTTCAAGAATATTGATGCTCTCTCGTCTGCCACGCTCCAGCAGCTTACCGATGTTGACGGAATAGGCGAGGTGATAGCCAAGAGCGTGATAACGTATTTCGCCAATCCCGTTAACCGTGAGATAGTCAGCCGCCTGCGCGGCTACGGACTGCAAATGTCGCTCAGCGAGGAGCAGATACAGTCGGCGGGCAATAAACTTGAGGGCAAGAGCATTGTCATAAGCGGTGTGTTCGCACGCCACAGCCGCGACGAGTACAAGCGTATAATAGAAGAAAACGGTGGAAAGAACGTAGGCAGCATAAGCGGCAAGACGTCGTTCATACTTGCCGGTGACAACATGGGGCCGGCTAAACTGCAGAAGGCGGAAAAGCTCGGAGTTCCTATTGTTGACGAGGAAACATTCCTGTCGATGCTCGAATGATTATTGATGGAATTTCGCCCCGTATTCTAAAAGACGGCAAAACGCCGTCTGAAAGACCGCATATTACAACGCAAAAGGTTACCTTTCAGAATGTGAAAGGTAACCTTTTATATTTTATGAGAATAATTGACGGTTAATTTGTCTTGCCAGGCTGTTATTCTTTGTGCTAATGCACTGATATATAATAAGTTGGTGCAAAATACAATGTTGCAGTGATAAAAACTGCAACCTGTATCATCTTAACTTGTTTCTGTTGTAGTGCGGGGTGACTTTAATGTTGAAGTAAATCATTGACACAAGGCAGAGCACCGAACCGATAAGGTAGACCATGTAGAACGTGAAGTGCTGGGCAATCAGTCCGCTTGTGGCTATGCCGATGCCAATGCCTACGTCCCATGCCGTCAGATACGTGCTTGTTGCGGTAGCACGTTGGTTGTTAGGTGCGAGGTTGATGTAAAGCGTGTTCATTGCCGGGAAAATTATGCCGAAGCCTATGCCGAGAAGTACCGGCACGGTGAAGAACATTGTTTCGGCTGCGCCAATGGAGTGTGGCGCTACGAAGCGGCACATGCTCAGGATGAAGAATGCCAGGATAACCGGATAAAGGCCTATGTGGATGCACTGTGTGATGTAGCCCTGGTCTACCTTCTTGCCGGCAACGAGGCGAGATGCGCCCATGCCTGCGGCCATCAGCGTAAAGAAGAAGCCTGACGGAACGTCGAGATGTATCTCTTTGGCATACATCGCAACGAAGTTAGTGGTGGCTCCGTAAGGTATCGACAGCATCAGGAGCGTTATGCTTACGGGTATTCCTTTAATGAGGATGAAGCGGTCGAGCGACAGCTTGCGCTTAGGTGCGGCTGAATCCACGTTTGTCGTTTGTTTCTCAATCCTCTTTGACTTTATCGATTCGGGCGTGCGCGCCTTAACACATACTGCGCACAGCAGGCCGACTACGCTGAAAGCCATGCCGGTAAGGAATATTCCGTTGTATGTCACGTGGTCGTGCATGAAGAGGCCTGTCATAGGGCCGAGCGCCATTGCAATGTTGTTGGTCAGTCCGTAGTAGCCAAGCGCCTCGCCGCGCCTGCTGCTCGGCGTAATGTCTACGCACAGCGTGTTGCCACCTACGGTTACGCTGCTGAAGGCTACTCCATGAAGGGCGCGCAGCACAATGAACCATGTAAGCACGCCTGCCGCCATGTATCCGAGGAAGATTGACGCGCAGATGAAATAACAGAGTATGTATATGGGCTTGCGCGGAAACTTGTCCATCAGGAAGCCCGAGAACGGGCGCACGCAAAGACCGCTCACCGTGTAGCAGCAAAGTATTGCGCCGAGCATTGCCGCCGGACAGTTGTACGTCTCCTTTAGGTAGAATGGAAGGATAGGGATGAGCAGCCAGAAACCGAAGAAGAGCAGGAAGTTGGCTGCAAGGATGAAGATGTAACTCCGTGTGAATAGGCGCTCTTTCATGTTTTGATCAAGAATTAAGAGTTAAGAAATAAAGAAAAATCAATTAACCCCGTTTGTCGCATAACTTAAGAGTTAAGAACAAAGAAAGAATACAAGACGGGGCTGTTTCAGCACACGTGGATATTCTTTCTTTATTCTTAACTCTTAATCCTTAAATAGATTGTTCTTAGTTAGCTGCGTCGAACTCGTGCAGGAAGCGCACGTCGTTCTCCGAGAACAGTCTAAGGTCGGATACCTGATATTTCAGGTTGGTGATACGCTCGACGCCAAGGCCGAAGGCGTAGCCGCTGTAAACCTTGCTGTCGATGCCGCAAAGCTCGAGCACGTTGGGGTCTACCATGCCGCAGCCTAAGATCTCAACCCAACCGGTATGTTTGCAGAAACCGCAGCCCTTGCCGCCGCAGATGTGACAGGAAATGTCCATTTCGGCGCTCGGCTCCGTGAAGGGGAAGTAGCTCGGGCGGAGACGTATCTTGGTGTCGGCGCCGAACAGCTCGCGGGCGAATGTAAGCAGAACCTGTTTCAGGTCGGTGAACGATACGTTCTTATCGATGTAAAGACCTTCAATCTGGTGGAAGAAGCAGTGCGCACGTGCCGTGATGGCCTCGTTGCGGTAAACTCGTCCGGGGCAGATTACGCGGATAGGCGGCTGTGTCGTCTCCATGACGCGTGCCTGTACGGAGCTTGTGTGGCTTCTAAGTATGATGTTCTTCGTTACGTCATTGGGATTGGTCTCAACGAAGAATGTGTCCTGCATGTCGCGTGCGGGATGATCTGCGGCGAAGTTCATCTTGGTGAAAACGTGCAGGTCGTCTTCTACTTCAGGTCCGTCGGCCAGTGTGAAGCCCATGCGCGAGAAGATGTCTATGATTTCATTGGTTACGATTGTAAGCGGATGGCGCGTGCCGAACTTTATCGGGTAAGGTGTGCGTGTCAGGTCGATGTCGTCGCTTTGCGTCTCTTTTGACTCGCACTGCTCGCGCAGAGAGTTGATCTTCTCCAGCGCAGTTTGTTTCAGTTCGTTGATTTTTATACCTACTTCTTTCTTCTGTTCAGCCGGAACATTGCGGAAGTCGGCCATAAGAGTGTTTATTTCGCCTTTTTTGCTTAGATATTTAAGTCTTAAAGCTTCTATTTCTTCAGGCGTTGAAGCATTAAGGCCTTTCACTTCTTCAAGCAGTTTCGCTATTTTGTCGAGTATCATTTTGAAGATAATTTTGGTGCTTATTAAAATCTTGATGCAAAGGTAATATTTTTACCTTGAATATACGTCATAAATCAAAATAAAGTTGTACTTTTGCGCAAATTTTGAGAGACGTTACTTCTGTTTAGGTGAGGGGACTTGTGTCTGAAAGTGATAAGGTGTATGCGGGGATAACGAATGTACGGCAGAGCCTTTAAAACGTAAGATTTAAGGTCTTATCTTCTTATAACGAAAGGTATATGATTATGAAAAATGGTGTAGTTTTGGTCTTTGTGGCTTGTCTGTGCATGGTGTTGTGGACAACCGGCTGCTCTGACAAGAAACCCGTTGCAGCCGATACGCTGGCTGTGGATTCGCTTCAGATGGTTGACACGGCGAGTGTCGACACATTGGATGAGCTGATATCCGAACAACCTATGCCAAAGGCGGCTGACGAGTTGTTTGATGATTTCATCTTCAACTTTGCTGCAAACCGTAAGTTGCAGTTGGGCAGGATTAAGTTCCCGTTGGAGATTGTCGATGGCGAGAATGTCGCCTATCTGAAGAAGAAGCAATGGAAGATGGAGCACTTTTTCATGGACCAGGGGTATTATACCTTGATTTTTGACAACATGAAACAGATGAATGTCGTTAAGGATACGTCTATTAACAATGTTGTAGTTGAAAAAGTTTATCTGGCTAAAGAGAAGGTAGAGAAGTACATCTTTAAAAGGATTAACGGGCGTTGGATGTTGACTTCAGTACATACCAACGACATGGTTCAAAACACAAATGCTTCATTCCTTGCGTTTTACCAGAAGTTCGCTTCCGACCCGTCTTTCCAGATAGAGAGCCTGAACAATCCTGTAATGTTCACGGGACCTGACCCTGATGATGATTTCAGCACTATGACGGGAGAAATCGCTCCTGAAACATGGCCTGCTTTTGCACCAGAACTGCCTTCGGATTTTATCTATAATATAATGTATGGACAGAAGTACACCGAAGGTAATCAAAAAATATTCGTCATGCGCGGTATTGCCAATGGTATGGAAATGCAGCTTACTTTTAAGCGTATGGACGGGAAATGGAAGCTGACCAGTCTTTCGGAATAAACCGGTGTTAACGGTAGTTTTAACATTTAAAGCGTAATCAGGCATGAAGGATTTATCAGATTATAGCCTTAAGGGACATAACACGTTCGGCATGGACGTGAAGTGCAGGCGTTTCGTAGAGTTTGGCACGGAAGAAGAATTGTGCCAGGTCATCAACGGACTGACAGATGCCGACGAGCCTTTGCTCGTTATTGGAGGTGGCAGCAACATCCTGTTTACAAGCGATTATGACGGGACCGTGCTTCATTCGGCAATAAAAGGAACTTACATTACAAAAACAGACGGTGGCGTGTTCCTGCGTTGCGGAAGTGGTGAGACGTGGGACGATATTGTCAAGTTGTGCGTTGGCAATGGACTGTACGGTGCTGAGAATCTTTCACTTATTCCCGGAGACGTTGGTGCGTCGGCCGTGCAGAATATCGGCGCTTATGGCGTTGAGGCAAAGGACATCATATCTAAGGTGGAAGCGTTAGACATAAAAACCGGCTTGAAACGTGTTTTTACCAACGATGAATGTGAATATTCATACAGGTGGAGCAAGTTCAAGGGCGAGTGGAAAAACCGTTATGTCATAACATACGTTACTTACCAATTGTCAGACGACTTTGTCCCTCATTTGCAGTATGGTAACATCATGTCTGAACTTGAAAACAGAGGCATAACGGCTCCTACCGCAACGCAGATGAGAGACGTGATTATAGACATACGCAAGGCCAAATTGCCAGATCCCTCTGTTGAGGGCAATGCCGGCAGCTTCTTTACAAATCCTATTGTCGACAACTGTAAATATGACCAGCTTGTTGCAGAATTTGGTACGGTGCCTCATTATAAAGTTGGTGACGACAAGGTGAAAATACCTGCCGGATGGATGATAGAACAATGCGGTTGGAAAGGCAAGACGCTCGGCAACGCCGGTGTGCACTCACGTCAGGCTCTCGTACTTGTCAACAAGGGTGGTGCTGAAGGCAAGGACGTGTTGCAGCTTTGCGAGACCATAAGGAAAGACGTTATGGCCAAGTTTGGTATAGAGATAAATCCTGAGGTGAACATTATCTGACAATGAAGCTGACTTTTCTCGGAACGGGCACATCCGTGGGCGTGCCTACAATCGGTTGTAAGTGCAGGGTTTGTACTAGTACCGACGCACATGATAAGAGATTGCGCGCTTCTGCCCTTGTTGAGTCCGGCGATACGAGGATTCTGATTGATTGCGGTCCCGACTTCAGGCAGCAGATGCTCGGTTTGGATTTCAAGCGGATTGATGCCGTACTGTTGACCCATGTCCATTATGATCATGTCGGCGGGCTTGACGATTTGCGCCCTTTCTGTGTTTTTGGCGAGATTAAGATTTATGCTGACGAATCGACTGCTTGCAGGCTGAAACAGTCGATTTCTTATTGTTTCGGCGAGCATACGTATCCCGGCGTGCCCAAGATAAGCCTTAATGTGGTAAAACCGCATGAACATTTTACTGTCGGCGGAATTGACATCATGCCGGTCAGGGTGATGCATGACAAACTGCCGATTTTGGGATACCGCATAGGTGACTTGTTGTATATCACGGACATGAAGACAATAGACGATGGGGAGTTTAAATATTTTAGCGGAGTTAAAACTCTTGTTGTCAATGCTTTGCGCTTCAAGAAGGAACACCATTCACACCTGACGGCAGAACAGGCTTTGGCATTTGCCGATAAGGTAGGGGCGCAACAAACCTTCTTCACGCACATGGGACATGATATTGGTCTGCACGAAGAGACAAACAGAATTTTGCCAGATAATGTGAAACTGGCTTATGACGGACAGGTCGTGATGGTTTGACTATGCCGTGACAGTGGCTCGGGCGCATAGTCAAGTTATGTAAATTGATCGGATTTTCCTTTAAAAACTCTTGATTGCCCAATTATATCGAATAAGCAAAATTCTTTCATGATATAGTTGTATTTTTTTCGAGATAGTTCATTATTGGTAAAAGGTAACCTGTCAGGACATGAAAGGTTGTCTTTTAGATTGTAATACATGGCCTTTTGCATGGCAAAAGGTATTCTGTTGGTTTGGTTTGTACGGGTGCTTTATTGGCTGTTTTAGTGGTTTGTATGCGTAAAAAGTGTAAATATGTATTAATACAGACAAGTTTTTAGTTAACGAATATTATATTTAGTCTGTTTTTGGGCTTAAAATTTGCACGGTCCGGTAAAAGTCAATACCTTTGCACCGTGTTTTTCATAGTATTAGATTTAAGGTTAACAAGGTTGGAGTACAGCGGTACTCCTTTTTTGTTTTTATAAGGTTAAAAGTCTTACGTTTTTAGTGTTGTAAATCAATATGTAAGACTGTTATTTCTTGAATTTCCTGTATAATTTCCATGCAAGCATGAATCCGTCTGCCAATCCGGCTCCCGTTGTCATGAGCGAGGCCATGGTGAAGCCTTTTTTCCTGTTTTGTTCAGGCTTGCGGAAAAGTTCTTTCCATAAGACATTTATCTGTTGGTTGTCTCTTCTTATTTCTGAAAGAATAAGTTCTTTACGTAATCTTATTTCGTGCAAAGTATTGTAATTTTCCATTTTTTCCATACTTCGTGGTTTTATTCGATTAACAAGCTGGTTATGAATCTGATTAGAGGCTTTTCAATCCAGTCTTTTCTGAAAATGACAAATAGTATGAAAACCAAGATATAGAATGCCCCTATTGCGCCGAATGCCGCCGGATAGCCGATGACTTCGCCTAATGCAAGGGCGACAGACAAAGAGATGAAAAATAAGATTACGATGATTATCAGCGTCAGAATAGCAATAAGCAATATGGCCGTAATTACTTTTACGGTCTTTTCCATAACATCGAGCTTCAGGTAATCTGCCTGAAGCCCGATACTATGTTTTAACAGCTTAACGAGCTGTCCTATTATTTCTATGTTCTTGTCGCTTGAAAACATGCGCTATTTTGTCTTTAAGCATTTTCCGTCGTGGCAGCGTCTGTGATATCGTCTGCCAAGTCGTTCATTTCTTTTCTGCTCAGCTTGATGTTGTGCTTCTGGCAGAAGTCGTCGATAGCGTCAGTGATTTTACCACGTGTGTCTTTTCCCTTTTCGGGTGCAAGCAACAGTCCTAATGCTGCACCTGCGATGGCGCCTCCGAGGAATGCGCCGATGTAACCTAATGTTTTCATAATTAATCTATTTAGAAGTTATACAAAATGTTTCATACTCTTCGGCCGGATAAGTTCCAGCCCGATGTACTGATGTATTTGTTGATAGCAAAAATACTGATTATTTCTCAATTTTCAATATTTTTGTTCGACTTTTTTGTTAAAAACAATGTATTTCTTTGATTTAACAAACTTTATGTACAGTTTGTAAAGTATTTTACTCGTTTTTGTGTAATTTCGCACGATAAATGTAGAAACATAAGTTTAATATTTAAACATAACACGAGATTTATGAAGAAGTACATGGTGGTATGTGCCGGCCTGTGCGTGGCTATGGCAGTTACGAGTTGCAAATCATCCGAAAGCGCTTATAGGAAAGCATACGAGAAGGCTAAGGCGCAGGAGGAGAATCGTGCGACTGATCAGAATCAGGGTAATGAGGAGATTGCCGTAGTAGCGCCTGTTGTTGAAAAACCGGCAAGCGAAACCGTAGTTGTTGACAATGCCGACAACGTGCCTGTAAGGCAGGAGAGTCTGTCTGTTGTCAACGGTGCTGGTCTTAAGAATTTCAGCGTTGTAGTTGGCTCCTTCTCGGTTCAGGCTAATGCAGAAGGACTTCAGGGAACGCTCAGGGGCCAGGGATACGATGCTCAGGTTGCTTATAATTCAGTAAACCAGATGTACCGTGTCGTCGCAGCTACTTTTGATACTAAGCAAGACGCCGTGCGCAGCCGCAACGAACTTCGTTCGCAGTATCCTGACGCATGGTTGTTGTATAACCAAAAGTAATAACGTTAGTGGCCCGTATATTGTCGATTGACTACGGCAAGAAACGTACAGGCTTGGCTGTCACTGATCCTCTGCAAATAATTGCAGGCGGATTGGTGACGGTTTCCACGTCTGAGCTTTTTGATTTCTTGAACGGCTATGTCAGTAAGGAACCTGTAGAACGCATTGTTATTGGCGAACCGAAACAGTCGGACGGGAGTCCGAGCGAGAACATGGCTAGGGTGACACAGTTTGTCAACCGTTGGAAGAAAGCGCGTCCGGACATCCCCATAGAGTTTTACGACGAACGTTTTACATCCGTACTTGCCCATAGGGCGATGATAGACGGAGGCTTGGGCAAGAAGAGACGTCAGGATAAAGCTTTAGTCGATGAAGTTAGCGCCACGATAATATTGCAAAGCTATTTAGAGTCTGTTAGAAGAAAAAAATAATGGTATTACCTATTTATATTTACGGACAACCCGTACTCCGCAAGGTCTCGCAAGACATTGCACCAGATTATCCCAACCTTAAAGAATTGATTGCCAACATGTTCGAGACGCTTACAGCGTCCGACGGGGTAGGATTGGCAGCTCCGCAGATAGGTCTTGATATCCGCTTGGTGGTGATTGACTTGGACGTGTTGTCAGAGGATTTCCCCGAGTACAAGGATTTTCGCAAGGCTTACATAAACCCACATATTCTTGAATACGACGAGAGCAACATGAGTTCTTCCGAGGAGGGATGCCTGTCGTTGCCGGGAATACATGAAAGTGTTAAGCGTCCCACACGTATACACGTTAAGTATATGGACGAGGATTTTAAGGAGCACGACGAGTGGGTGGACGGTTATCTGGCACGTGTAATGCAGCATGAGTTCGACCACCTTGATGCAAAAATGTTCATCGACCGCCTGTCGCCGTTTCGCCGCCAGCTCATTAAGAGCAAGCTGAAAGCCATACTACAAGGACGTTTCAGCTGCAGTTACCGTACTAAGGTGGCAAGGAAATAACCCCTTTATTCTGCAAGGTTTCGCGTCATACGGCTGAAAGTCGTTGACGCGGAGTTTTTGGTTTTAAGTTGTATTTCAGGACAAGTCTTTATGCGCAAGTTTCTGTTGTCTTTATTATTGTTGCTTGTGTCATTTTCGGCACCGGCTCAATTCAGGACAGACCGGCTGATTGACGTCGGGCGGAGCGCGTTGTATTATGAAGACTATGTCCTTTCAATCCAGTATTTCAACCAGGTAATACTGGTCAAGCCTTATCTGTACGAGCCGTGGTTCCTGCGCGCCGTCGCCAAGTTTTACCTTGATGATTATGTCGGAGCTGAAAAAGACTGCTCTGAGGCGATAAGGCTGAATCCGTATGTTCCCGACCTGTTCGAGCTTCGCGGCCTCTGCTTCATCAGGCAGAACAAGTTTGACGAAGCAATAGCTGATTATGATAAGTCGATAGAATTCAATCCCTATAACAAGGGCTTGTGGTTTAACCGTGTGCTTTGCAAGATAGAGAAGAAGGATTATGACGCTGCCAACGCGGACCTGGACTCTATGATGACCAAGTGGAAGACCTATTCGAAGGCTTATTCGCTTAAAGCCGAGGTCTGCATGCAGCAGAAAGACACGCTTGGCGGAGCAAAGTATCTTGACAAGAGTCTTGAACTTGACCCTTACGACGGGGATACGTGGGCGTACAGGGCGATGATAAGTTTGTCGCAACGCAAGTGGAAAGATGCTGACGAACAGTTGTCGAAGGCAATACATCTGAAGCCTACAACTGTTGCCAACTATGTAAACAGGGCGTTGGCGAGGTATAACGTCAACAACCTTAACGGAGCGCTTGCCGACTATGACAAGGCTATTGAGATTGACCCCAACAATTTTCTTGCGCACTATAACCGCGGCCAGTTGCGCGTCCAGGTGGGCGACGACAACCGGGCCATAGAAGATTTCAATTATGTAATCAACCTTGAGCCTGACAACGTTATGGCCATATACAACCGCGCACTGCTGTTGGAAAGGACCGGTGACGTATATGGTGCGATACGTGATTACACAAAATTAATCGACCAGTACCCTAATTTCTGGGCAGGCTTGAGCAACCGTGCCCGCTGCTACCGTAAGGTCGGCCTTAACTCCAAGGCAGAACTTGACGAGTTCCGTATCTTCAAGGCGCAGCTTGACAAGCATTACGGGCGTCAGCAGCGTTGGAGCAAACGCAAGAAGCATGAGGTGCGCAAGAAGAGCGAAATAGACTTTGACAAGTACAACCAACTTGTGGTTGAAGATGACAATGCCGTGCAGCACGAGTATGCGACAGCTTACCGCGGGCGCGTGCAGAACCGCAATGTAGACGTGGTGTTCCTGCCGATGTTCCAGTTGTCCTTCAGTCCTTACGACAATGCCGTAAAATCATACCAGGCTTACGACAACGCTGTGGAGAAATTCAACTTCGAGCAGAAGCCACGCCGCAAGTTCTACATACGTTGCGGAGTGAAGCAGCTTTCGGAAGAGGAGAACAACAGCGTGTTCGCGCTTATCGACACGCTCTCGGCCGCCATCGACGCATCGCGCAATCTTCAGGCCGACAAGGGGCTTATACTCCAGCGTGCGGTGGCCCACAGCGTGGTGCAGAACTACGCCGAGGCCGTCAACGACCTTACGGCTTACATACAAACCGACAGCACGTCGGCGCTGGCTTATTGGCAACGTGCCGTCTGCCAGGCGCGCATTAACGAGTATGACGCGTCGCGCGGCACCGACGTAAGGCTTAAGACTATGAGCGCCCTGTCAGACCTCGACGCCGCAATACGGCTTGACTCCGCCAACGCCTATCTCTATTTCGACCGGGGCAACCTGCATGCCGCCAACAGGGACTACGCCAAGGCGGCAGCCGATTATTCCGAGGCGATAAAGCGTGACGCGAAACTTGCCGAGGCGTATTATAACCGGGGCATTGCCAACATAAACCTCGGAAAGACAGACTTGGGCATAAACGACTTGAGCAAGGCCGGCGAGCTCGGGCTTTACGAGGCGTACAGCGCGATAAAGAAGTACAGTAAGAAGTAGGTGGATGCTTGTTCTTAACAATAGTATTTGCTTTGTGTTTATTGTCAAAATGTCATGTTCTTGTGTCGTTTCCGTGACTAAATGATAATCTAAGAATGTCTGTTTGTTTGCAAGAAGTAGGCGCGTGTGAGGCGGTTTAGTGTGTATGTATTGTACGTTACGCCTTCTTTTATGATGCTGTTTACGGCCTTTCAGCTTGCGAAAGGCCACAATCTACATGCCTGAAGATAGTTTTTCCGAACCGTAAAAGCCGTTGAAACGTAACGTTTCGGCGGCTTTTTCATTGTTTTTTGCTACTTGTTATTACACAAATAATAAAGAACGTTACCGAACTTGCTGTAATACAGCATGTTATGATTGCACTCGAAAATCGGCGTTTTTCGGGCGAATGGTGAGACTTTTCCCAAATATTTCATTGTATGATGCCTTTAATAATACAGAATATAACCATATAATGGGATTTTATTGCAAAATGTTATTACTCTGATTGGAGCTGATCGGGCGAAGTTTTTTATAAGTGTCGTATATTTGAAGGGAATATCCTAACATGGTAAAGAACAGTATCTTTATGCAGGATAAGGTTCTAAAAAAGTATGTAGACATCTTAAAATTAATTCCATTCTTGGTATTTCCGTTTGGTTTTGTTTGGCCGTTCGGGGTAAATGCCTAATTTTGCGGCCTGAAACAACGTGGACAAGGACGTCCGGCTGTAAGCCGTTCGTCCGTCGTATCATAGCATAAGTTAGTATTTATGGAATATATTCAGTTTGTCATTGATTTCATTTTGCACATCGACCAGCACATGATCGAGCTTGTGCAGGACTACCATTTGTGGACTTACGCTATTCTTTTCTTGATAATTTTCTGCGAGACAGGACTTGTGGTCACCCCGTTCCTGCCCGGAGATTCGCTCTTGTTCGTGGCCGGCGCCATAACGGCGCAGCCCGACATGCCGCTCGAGATAGGTTACTTGGTGCTGATAGTGTTCGCGGCGGCGGTGCTCGGCGATTCGTGCAACTACATGATAGGCCACTTCTTCGGCAAGAAACTGTTCAGCAATCCGAACTCGAGGATATTCAAGCAAAGTTCGCTCGACAAAACGCACGAATATTTCCGCAAGTACGGCGGCAAGACGATAATCCTTGCCCGCTTCATTCCCATCGTGCGCACGTTCGCCCCGTTCGTGGCCGGCATGGGCAAGATGAACTATTATTATTTCATGGTATACAACATTACGGGCGCGGCCCTTTGGGTAGGCATATTCTGTTTCGCAGGATATTTCTTCGGAGATTTGCCTTTCGTCCAGCAGAATCTCAAGTTGCTATTGCTCGCGATAATCGTGATATCCGTGCTGCCGGCCGTGGTTGAAGTGGTGCGCGCGAAGCTGAAGGGAAAGTAACGGCATGATGAGATATGTCTTTCACAATGCTGAAATTAATCCTTATTTTTTCCCTCAATTCAAAAGAAAACTGTAATTTTGCAGCCAAAGATTAAAAAATCAAGGACGTTATGATTAAAATTACATTTCCCGACGGTTCTGTGCGCGAGTACGAACAGGGCGTGACAGGATTTCAGATTGCAGAAAGTATTTCGCCGGCGTTAGCACGCAACGTGTTGGCCTGCGGCGTTAACGGCGAGACGGTTGAGCTTAACCGCCCTATTAACGAGGATGCCAAGATTGCGCTTTACAAATGGGACGACGAAGAGGGCAAGCACGCCTTTTGGCATACGTCGGCCCACCTGCTGGCCGAGGCGTTGCAGGAGCTTTATCCCGGAATACAGTTCGGCTTCGGGCCTGCCGTGGAAAACGGTTTCTTCTATGACGTGATGCCGAAGGAAGGCGACGTTATAAAGGAAGTTGACTTCGAGAAGATAGAGAAGAAAATGAAGGAACTGGCCGCAAAGGACGAGCCTGTTGTGCGCAAGGAAATATCCAAGGCCGACGCCCTTGCCGAGTTTAAGGCCGACGGCCAGGAATATAAGTGCGAGCACATCGACCAGGACCTGGCCGACGGCGAAATCACGACATATACACAAGGCAACTTCACCGACCTATGCAAAGGCCCTCACCTTGTGAGCACCGGAGCCATCAAGGCTATCAAGATAACAAGCGTGGCAGGAGCATTCTGGCGCGGAGATGCAAAGCGCGAGCAGATGACCCGTATTTACGGTATCACCTTCCCGAAGAAAAAGATGCTTGACGAGTATCTTGTAATGCTCGAGGAAGCCAAGAAGCGCGACCACCGTAAGATAGGCAAGGAGATGGAGCTGTTCATGTTCTCGGAGCGTGTGGGCAAGGGTCTGCCGATCTGGTTACCCGCCGGTACTGAGCTGCGCCTCCGCCTGCAGGACATGTTGCGCCGCATACAGAAGCGTTACGGCTACCAGGAAGTTATCACTCCGCACATAGGCAGCAAGAACCTTTATGTCACTTCGGGCCACTACGCCCATTACGGCAAGGATTCGTTCCAGCCTATCCACACTCCTGAGGAGGATGAGGAATACATGCTCAAGCCGATGAATTGCCCTCACCACTGCGAGGTGTTTGCATGGAAACCGCGTTCATACCGCGACCTGCCTTTGCGCATAGCCGAGTTCGGTACGGTTTACCGTTATGAGAAGAGTGGCGAGCTTCACGGACTTACCCGTGTACGTTCGTTCACGCAGGACGACGCACACATATTCTGCCGTCCCGACCAGGTGAAAGCCGAGTTCCTGAATGTTATGGACATCATCAATACGGTGTTCTCTATATTCAACTTCACCGATTTCGAGGCACAGATATCACTCCGCGACCCTAACGACCACGAGAAGTATATCGGTTCAGACGAGGTATGGGCAGAGTCTGAACAGGCCATCATCGACGCCTGCAAGGAGAAGGGACTCAATGCTAAGACAGAATACGGCGAGGCTGCCTTCTATGGACCTAAGCTCGACTTCATGGTCAAGGACGCTATCGGCCGCCGCTGGCAGCTGGGTACAATCCAGGTTGACTATAACCTGCCTGAGCGTTTCAAGTTGGAATACACGGCCGACGACAATACGAAGAAGACTCCTGTGATGATTCACCGTGCGCCGTTCGGCTCGCTTGAGCGTTTCACCGCAGTGCTTATCGAGCATACGTCAGGCCACTTCCCGTTGTGGCTTACACCTGACCAGGTGGCAATCCTGCCAATCAGCGAGAAGTACAATGACTACGCTGCCAAGGTTGCCAAGTATCTCGACTCTGTCGGCGTACGCGCAATCATCGACGACCGCAACGAGAAGATAGGCCGTAAGATACGTGATAACGAAATGAAGCGCATACCTTACATGGTCGTTGTCGGTGAGAAAGAGTGCGCAGACGGTTCTGTTGCCGTAAGAAAACAGGGACAGGGTGACCAGGGCTCTATGAGCATGGCCGACTTTGCAAAGAAAATCAATGACGAAGTGGCCGAACAGCTCAAGGCCATTGAGAAATAATTTCTGAACGAATGAGTTAAGAATTAAGGGACATCTCTTGCTGTTTTGGCAATAGTTTGCGTTTTCTTAATTCTTAACTCTTAATTATTTGCCCTTTTCATAAATTTAATAAGTAAAAGTTTTGTTAATTGGTTGATTTGTGGTAACTTTGCAACCGATTTTCATAAAACATCCGTAAAACAGTTGAATGAAGCACGACAAAAACAATCATTACCGCGTAAATGAACAGATTCGCGTAAAGGAAGTCCGCATCGTAAGCGATGACGGTTCTACAGTAGTACCGACACGTCAGGCATTGGATATGGCACGTAGCCAGGGGGTGGATCTTGTCGAGATATCACCTAACGCCCAACCGCCGGTTTGTCGTCTCATCGACTACAGCAAATTCCTGTACCAGCAGAAGAAACGCGCCAAGGAGCTTAAGGCTAAGCAGGTTAAGCAGGAAGTTAAGGAAATCAGGTTCGGACCACAGACTGACGAGCACGATTACAACTTTAAGCTGAAGCACGCTAAAGAATTCCTTGAGGAAGGAAACAAGGTTCGTGCGTTCGTGTTTTTCCGTGGCCGTTCAATTCTTTTCAAGGAGCAGGGTGAAGTGCTTTTGCTGCGTTTTGCCAATGACCTTGAGGAATATGGTAAGGTTGAGCAAATGCCTGCATTGGAAGGCAAGAAGATGTTCCTTTACCTAAGCCCGAAAAAAGCTGGAGTTGCCAAGAAAAGCCAGCAGAAGATGGATCGTGAACGCCGTGAAGCAGAGGCCAAAGCCTTGGCGATGCAGGCTAACGATAATACGGAAGGCGGTATGCCAGCAGGCGGAGGCTTGTTTGCCAATGCCAAGAACGGTGCCGATGCGCTGAAGAAGCTCAACGAAGGCGGCGAAGAATAATAAAGACAATAATAATATAATATGTGCGTAACGTCCTGGTATATACGTTGCCACAGCTGAAAATAACAACAATTTAAAATTTAAAAAAATGCCAAAGCAGAAGACAAATTCCGGTGCAAAGAAAAGATTTGCTTTCACTGGTACAGGTAAGATTAAGAGACATCACGCTTACCACAGTCACATCCTGACTAAGAAAACAAAGAAGCAAAAGCGTAACCTTGTTCATGATACGCTCGTTGATCATGACAACATGAAGCAGGTGAGAGACTTGCTCCGTCTCCGTTAATCTATTGTCTAACAAATTAAAGGGAAAAAATTATGCCAAGATCAGTTAATCACGTTGCTTCAAGAGCAAAGAGGAAAAGAATTCTGAAACTTACCCGTGGATACTACGGAGCAAGGAAAAACGTTTGGACCGTAGCTAAGAACACATGGGAGAAGGGTCTTACTTACGCATACCGTGACCGTCGTAACAAGAAGCGCAACTTCCGCTCATTGTGGATCCAGCGTATCAACGCTGCTGCACGTCTTGAGAACATGAGCTATTCAACATTGATGGGTGCGCTGCATAAGGCTGGTATCGAGATCAACCGTAAGGTGCTTGCCGACCTTGCAGTAAACAATCCTGAGGCTTTCAAGGCTATTGTTGAAAAGGTAAAGTAAATAAAGACTATTATTTTGTAATATAACAGGAACCACAGTCTCTCTGTATTAATGTAGAGATTGTGGTTTTTTGTTTTTACTCATTTAAGAATTGCACTTTTCCGGCATTTCGTTGGGAGAGTTTTTGATATATAATTATATGGGAATTGTTATAGGCATTGACGTTGGCATAAGTACTACCAAGATTGTCGGAATTTGCGATGGTAAAGTCGTATCGCCCATGCGGGTGAAAGCTACAGACCCGGTGACTTCGCTTTATGGCGCGTTTGGAAAATATCTTTACGACAATAAGATTTTGTTGTCGGATGTGGAGCATGTCATGCTTACCGGCGTCGGTGCAGCCTATATAGGCAAGCCTGTTTACGGTCTGCCTACAAGTAAGGCCGATGAGTTTGTTGCTGATGGTCTTGGTGCCCGCCATGAGTCGGGTAAGGATAGGATTATCGTGGTAAGCATGGGTACCGGTACGTCTCTTGTCAAATGCGACGGTGACAAGATAGAACATATCGGAGGAATAGGCATTGGCGGCGGAACTCTTCAAGGTCTGGCCCGCCTGTTGCTGAAGACTGATGACATACGTACCTTGTCAGAAATGGCGGTAATGGGTAATATCTCAAACATAAACTTACGCATCGGAGACATAAGCGCCCATCCACTGCCAGGGCTTCCCATGACGGCAGTAGCCTCACTTTTCGGTAATGCCAAGAGTGACGCCTCGCGTGAGGATATTGCAATAGGCTTGATATGGCTTGTGTTACAGTCAGTAGGGCAGTCTGCAGTATTGGCTTCAATAGGCAGCGATATTAGAGAGTATGTCATGATAGGCAACCTTACGCTTCTTCCGCAGTGCCGCATGGTTTTTCCTCCGATAGAGAAACTTTATGGCGTGAAGCTGATAATACCTGAATATTCTGAATTCTGCACAGCCATAGGTGCTGCATTGAGCTATTTTGACGGAAGGTATAAGAAAGATAAGTTGTAAGACTTTCTCATAACAAACGGAATGTAACCCATCCTATACGTTTCGTATTTTCTAAAAAAATAATAGGATAAAACGCAGAATAAAGCGAATCTGAGCATTCTCACTGACAGTCAGAGGGTTTGGCTTCGAATGGCACAGAACGGCATAAGGTCGGGAAAACGGATTTAGGCAGATTGCAGCAGCAGATGCACTTCCAAACCATTACCCGACATCAAATGCACATTTAACGCTAACAGGCTCTATTTCTGCGTTCTGCGTAGGTTTACATTCTGCCTTTACAACTCCCATAAACTAATTTTGCACCAAACAAAAAGAATGATTATGCGGAGCACTTTCAAGACGGTCTTCTATGTAAACGGAAGCAAGGAGAAGAACGGAATTGTCCCCATCATGGGACGGGTTACAATCAACGGGACTATCGCACAGTTCAGTTGCAAACAGCGTATCTCCAAGGATTTGTGGGATGCCAAAGGCAACAGGGCGAAAGGCAAGAGCCGTGAGGCGGTGGCGGTGAACTATGCCCTTGACAACATCAAGGCGCAGATAACGAAGCACTACCAGCGGCTTTCCGACCGTGAGGCGTTTGTCACGGCAGAAATGGTACGTAACGCCTACCAAGGCATCGGCACGGAGTACGAAACATTGTTGCGTGCCTTTGACAAGGAGAACGAGGCGTTCGCCAAACGGGTGGGCAAAGACCGCTCCAAGCGCACGTACCAAAAGTACCTGACCGTCCGCAAATACGTGGCGGAGTTCATCAAGAGGCACTACAAGCGGACGGACATGGCGATGAACGAACTGACGGAGGACTTCATCCGTGACTACTGCCTGTACCTGCGAAACGAGGTCGGGCTGGCGCAATCGTCCGTGTGGATATACTCCATACCGTTGAAACATATTGTCACCACGGCGCACTACAACGGCAAGATACCGAGGAACCCGTTTGCGATGTACCACGTTGACCCCGACCACAAGGAGCGTGGCTTTCTGACGGAGGACGAAATTCAGGCATTAAGTACAATCAAGCTTGACAATCCCAACTTTGCATTGGCAAGGGATTTGTTCCTGTTCGGATGTTGGACGGGCATCTCGTTCACGGACATCAAGAACCTGACCACCAACAACATCGTTGAAATGAACGGCGCATCGTGGATTGTGTCGAAACGCCAGAAGACGGGCGTACCGTTCCAAATCAAGCTGATGGACATCCCCATGCAGATTATCAGGCGTTACGAATCGTTCAGGACTGACAAGCGACTTTTCAATGTCGGCTCACTTGACACGGTGAACAAACGCATCAAGGCTGTGGCGAAGAGATGCGGGATAGAGAAGCCGATTTCATTCCATTTAAGCCGCCATTCATTCGCAGTTTTGGCTCTCAATTATGGTATGCCGATAGAGAGCGTAAGCAAGATTTTAGGGCATACGAACATAACCACCACGCAAATTTACGCGAAGGTGACCAACGCTAAACTTGAAAACGACATATCCGCCTTTGAAAGCAAGGTAAGCGGACGTTTCGTCCTATAACGCACAGCCTATGGAACGGACAACAATCACGATGGACGGGTGCGGCAGTGTTGCCGTACCGTCCGATACCGCCAACGTGTGGATGAGCGAAATGGAATTGGTAACGCTGTTCGGTGTAATAGCCCCGACACTCCGTGCCGCCATTCGAGCCGTGTACAGGAGCGGAGTGCTGAAGCCTTGTGAGGTGGAAAGGCGCATCAGGCTGCCCAACGGTTACTATGCAGAAGCGTATGCCCTGCCAATGGTCGTGGCACTTGTCTTCCGTATCAACACTCCCAACGCCGCAAGGGTGCGCAATGCCCTGTTGGAAAGGCTGTACTCGCGAAAAGAAAGGCAAATGCTTTGGCTTTCGTTAGGCAACGGCACATCGTGTAAGTGTTAGCGGGTGCAGTTGCGTGTCAATTCGCCCGTGCGTTCACACAACTCAAGTCTGCCCGAAGAAGTATCATTTTCCGCTTCTTCGGGCTTTTTCTTTTCGCCTTTGGATGGCTGATATTGCCCGTTCCGCCGCATTTTCTTGTTCGTCGGGTTCTTTTGCGCCGTTCTGCATAGTTTTACGTATCAAGGTTTCAGCCGTCCTGCCGTAGCTTTGCACCCATGTTCAATCCGCTTGCCGACAAGGTGTCGGCGGCACTAAAACTTGTATTTGAGATATGGAAAAGAAAGAAGAATTCATTAGAGTAGGCACAACGCTCTACAAGATTGTGAACCAGTCCCGCATTGACGGCGGCTATGTGAGGAAACGCATCGCATGGAACTCCGAGACCCTGCGGCAGGACT
>OHEP01000440.1_pt1 | contig 29088 bp, 18 predicted proteins | sample 1567271 | NCBI WGS metagenome assembly OHEP01 (sample SAMEA3879577, study PRJEB24766) | human gut metagenome | biome: human-associated habitat; feature: feces | place: USA | collected 1985/1987
GAAGTCGTTGTGATGGGTGGTGACAACTACCGCATCGGCCTGGGCGGCGGTTCTGTTTCTTCTGTAGAAACCGGACGTTATTCTTCCGGTATCGAGCTGAATGCCGTACAGCGTGCCAATGCAGAAATGCAGAAACGTGCCTACAATGTAGTACGCGCCCTCTGCGAGGAAGATACCAACCCGATTGTCTCTATCCACGACCATGGTTCAGCCGGGCACGTAAACTGTCTGTCGGAACTGGTAGAAGACTGCGGTGGACTGATTCATATGGACAAACTTCCTATCGGTGACGAAACCTTGTCTGCCAAGGAAATCATTGCCAACGAATCTCAGGAACGTATGGGTTTGCTTATCGACGAAAAATCCATCGAACATGTACAACAGATTGCCGAACGTGAACGTGCTCCAATGTACGTAGTAGGTGAAACTACCGGTGACCATCGTTTCGCGTTCGAACAGGCAGACGGCGTACGTCCGTTCGACTTGGCTGTAGACCAAATGTTCGGTTCTTCACCGAAGACCTATATGGTAGACAAGACTGTAGAACGCCACTACGAAAACGTGTCATACGATGTAACGAAACTGAATGACTATATAAATAATGTATTACAGCTGGAAGCTGTGGCTTGTAAAGACTGGTTGACCAACAAGGTAGACCGTTCTGTAACTGGTAAGATTGCCCGTCAGCAGTGTCAGGGTGAGTTGCAACTGCCGTTGAGCGACTGTGGTGTGGTAGCCCTCGATTACCGTGGTGAAAAAGGTATCGCTACAGCTTTGGGACACGCTCCCCAAGCTGCCTTGGCTAATCCGGCAGCCGGTTCAGTATTGGCCGTTTCAGAAGCGTTGACCAATCTGGTATGGGCTCCGCTGGCCGAAGGTATGGACAGTATTTCCCTGTCTGCCAACTGGATGTGGCCATGCCGTTCACAGGAAGGCGAAGACGCACGTCTGTATACTGCCGTAAAAGCCCTTTCTGATTTCTGCTGTGCACTGCAAATCAATGTACCTACCGGTAAAGATTCCTTGTCCATGACTCAGAAATACCCGAACGGTGAAAAGATTATCAGCCCGGGAACCGTCATCGTATCTGCAGGCGGTGAAGTTTCTGACGTGAAGAAAGTAATCTCACCAGTGATGGTCAACAAGGAAAAATCTACTTTCTACCACATCGATTTCAGTTTCGACCAACTCCGTCTGGGAGGTTCTGCTTTTGCCCAGTCATTGAACAAGATTGGCGACGATGTACCTACCGTACAGAATCCGGAATATTTCCGCGATGCTTTCCTGGCCATCCAGGAACTCATCAACAAGGGACTGATTCTGGCCGGACACGATATTTCTGCCGGCGGTCTGATTACGACACTGCTGGAAATGTGCTTCGCCAACATGGATGGCGGTATGGAAATCAGCCTCGACAAGTTTACAGACCATGACATCGTAAAAGTGCTGTTTGCCGAAAATCCGGGTGTTGTCATCCAAGTAGCCGACAAACACAAATCTGAAGTGAAGAAGATTCTCGAAGACGCCGGTGTAGGTTACATCAAGTTGGGTAAACCGACCGAAGAACGTCACATTCTGGTAACCAAAGACGATGCCACCTACCAGTTCGGTATCGACTATCTGCGCGATGTATGGTATTCCACTTCGTACCTGCTGGACCGCAAGCAGAGCATGAACGGCTGTGCCAAGAAACGTTTCGAAAACTACAAGCAACAGCCGCTGGAACTGGTATTCGACAAATCATTTACCGGCAAACTGTCGCAGTTCGGCCTCAACCCGGACCGTCGCACTCCGAGCGGCATCAAGGCAGCCATCATCCGCGAGAAGGGAACAAACGGTGAACGCGAAATGGCCTACATGCTGTACCTGGCCGGCTTCGACGTAAAAGACGTAACCATGACCGACCTGGTAAGCGGACGCGAAACACTGGAAGACATCAACATGGTAGTATATTGCGGCGGTTTCTCCAACTCCGACGTTTTGGGTTCAGCTAAGGGATGGGCAGGTACCTTCCTCTTCAACCCGAAAGCAAAAGCTGCTCTTGATAACTTCTATGCCCGTCAGGACACCTTGTCATTAGGAGTCTGCAATGGTTGCCAGCTGATGATGGAACTGGGGCTGATTACTCCGGAAGACAAGAAGCAGGGCAAGATGCTGCATAACGATTCACACAAGTTCGAATCAGCCTTCCTGGGCGTAACCGTACCGATGAACCGCAGTGTCATGTTCGGTTCACTGAGCGGTTCCAAACTGGGTATCTGGGTGGCTCACGGAGAAGGAAAGTTCTCATTGCCTTATCCGGAAGACCATTACAACGTGGTACTGAAATATTCATACGACGAATATCCGGGCAACCCGAACGGTTCAGACTACAGCGTTGCCGGTATCGCTTCGCAAGACGGACGCCACCTGGCCATGATGCCTCACTTGGAACGTGCCTGCTTCCCATGGGAAAATGCCTATTACCCGGCAGACCGCGTGAAGGAAGACCAGATTACTCCGTGGATGGAAGCCTTCGTCAACGCGCGTAAATGGGTAGAAGCCCACATGCAGAAATGATTCTACGGCCTACCGGCCGGAATTTAACAGAATAAATGCTCAAAGGGTTTTCCTCCTGACACCTGTGGGGGGAAACCCTTTTTTATGAGACCTAATTTTTAAAGTGGAAAATATGATACGGAAACTGTCTTATTACCTGTCCGGTCTGCTCTTTTTTCTGCTGACCGCCCTACCCGTTCCTGCCCAAATCTATAAATATATCGGTACTCAGGAAGGCCTCAGCAGCCGGAGGGTACTGGCCATCAACAAAGACAGCCGCGGGTACATGTGGATTCTTACCCATCAGGGCATGGACCGCTTCGACGGAAAGAACTTCACACCTTATGAACTACGGAAAGACAACAAGGCAATCAGTTTTTTTCCGGATATGAACCGTATCACCAACAGTTCGAACCACGACTTATGGGTGTATGGAAAAGACGGTTACGTATTCCAATATAATGAACTACAAGATACATTCAAACTTGATTTCGATTTCTATGCCCAATTTCCTCATCTGAAACAGTCTCCCATTACCGCGACCTATTTCGACAGCAGCGACAGGCTTTGGTTCTGCTGTGGAAACCGCATTGTGCGTTTCTACACAGATACCCAACGTTTCGAGACTGTCTATGAAAAAGTCGCCAACGAGATTACCAGCATCACTGAAGGAGATTCATCCATTTTCTATTTTTCTACCATTTCAGACATTTATCAGGTACAGTTCTATCCGGATAAGCCTAGTCTGGTAAAACGGATTTATCAGAACCCCAAGCTTCGCTTCAGCTACCTGTATTACCATCCACAGACCAAGCAATTGCTTATCAATACCGTACAAAACAGTCTGTTTGTCTATCAGGTAGACAAAGGTACTGTCTTGAATCTGGGAAATTCATTGAAAGACGTAGGAATCAATGTCATCAAGCTCTATCCGTCGCCCGGCAAACAGGAAGTACTGATAGCCACCGATGCAGACGGTGTCTATACACTCGATATGCAGACCTATCAGATGAAACATCTGCTGAAAGAAGACTATGAAAGTCCGAACAAGATGAACGGAAGCATCATCAAGGACCTGTATGTAGACGAGAAGCGCCAGATATGGAATGTTACATACCCGACAGGAATCACCATCTACTCAGAACTGTACCCGGCCTATACCCAACTCCGTCATTCTCCGGATCGTCCCAATTCACTGGTAGACAATCGGGTAAATGCCATCCTTGAAGATTCCGACGGCGATATATGGTTCGCTACCAGCAACGGTATCAGCTGTTATAATCTGGAACGTAACCTCTGGACCAACTACATCACCTCATACAGCCAAGATACCCCCAATGACAACCGTATTTTCATTTCCCTATGTGAAACCGATCCGGGAATCATCATGGTAGGCGGTTACATGTCCGGTATCTACCGCATCAACAAAAGGAATCATCAGGTAACGTTCACTCCCCAGATGGCAGAATCTCCCCGAATGATACCCGACAAATATATCCGTAGCCTATACAAGGACAAAGACGGCATGTTCTGGATGGGAGGAGCCTACAGTCTCCGAAAATACAATGCCGGAACTGGACTGTCTGAAATTTACAACGCCCCCTACCCGATTACGAACATCTGTACCCGCGATGAAAAACGGATGTGGATAGGTACAACTCAAGGACTCTACGTATTCGATAAGGAATCCAAACAACTGACCTCTTATGTCGACGACAGCCGTATAGGAGGTATCAATACCATCTACCAGACTCCCGACGGCCGATATACATACCTAGGAACCTATTCGGAAGGTCTGTTTGTCATAGACAACCGTACGAACCAGATAGAAAACTACAATACCCAAAACAGCGGACTGACATCCAACAACATCTACAGCATCGTACCTAACCGGTACGGAGATATCTTCATGGGTACCACCAGCTGTCTGAGCCAGCTGTATGTGAAAAAGAAAGAAATCATCAACTGGACCAAGGAACAGGGATTCCTATCGAACAGTTTTACCCAGGACGCGGCCATCCGTACACGTTCCGGGAAACTCATTTTAGGCAGTAACGAAGGAGCTTTCATTCTGCCGGACAGCTTGAATTTACCCGATAAATTCACCAGTCAGATGGTCTTCAGTAACCTGACCATCAACTACCAGTCGGTACATCCCGGAGAAAAAGGTTCTCCGTTGACCCGCCTCATCAACGAAACGCAGGAACTGACGCTGGACTACGACCAGAATTCCTTCTCCATGCAGGTTTCTTCCATCAATTACGACAATCCTTCTAATATCCACTACAGCTGGAAACTGGAAGGATTCTTCGATACCTGGTCACAACCTTCGGCCAACGGCACCATCCGTTATACCAACCTCTCACCAGGCACTTATACATTGAAGGTACGTGCCATCCTGATGGATACCCACCAGGTATTTCAGGAACGCGAACTGGAAATAACAGTCCTTCCACCTTTCTGGTTATCCTATTGGGCTTTCACACTCTATATTCTGTTGACGGTAGGAGCTGTCTACCTGTATACCCGTTACCAGATGATTCGGAAAGACCGGCGTATTTCACAAGAGAAGATTAATTTTTTTGTGCATACCGCTCATGACATACGTACCCCGCTTACCCTCATCAAGGCACCGTTGGCCGAAATTCAAAAGAGCGAACAACTGACTCCGGAAGGAATGCAGAACCTGACACTGGCCCTTCAAAGCACAGACAATCTCTCGAACCTGGCAAACAACCTGATGAACTTCCAAAAGGAAGAACTGTACAGTTCGAAAGTACTGGTTACCCGTACTCACCTGAACGAATACCTGAGCAAATATCTCCAACAGTTCCAGACTTACGCCGACCGGAAGGGTGTATCGCTGCATTTCAAACCGGCTCCTCAGGAAATCGAAGTCTGGATGGACCGTAACAAGATAGACTCCATCCTGCGCAACCTCCTGTCCAATGCCCTGAAATACACCTTACAGGGAGGGACTGTAAGCGTAGAAGCCGGCGAACACAAGGGAAACTGGACACTTTCCATCAGCGATACCGGCATCGGTATTCCGCAGAAAGACCAGAAGAAACTGTTCAAATACCTTTTCCGGGGTACGAATACCACCAATCAGCTCATCACCGGAAGCGGTATCGGCATGTTGCTCACCTACCGCCTCATCCGGAACCATGAAGGAAAGATTTCCTTCCACAGTACGGAAAATGTAGGGACCAGCTTCCTGCTCAGCTTCCCGATACGGAGCAGCCGGTATCAATACGAACCGGAACATCCGGACACCGGAACCGGAACCAGCGAAGTGACGGCCTCGGTACTCCATGCAAGTGCCGGACAGGAATCCGTGGAAGATACAGACAGAAGTCTGCCGGACAACCGCGAAGACCTGCCTACCATCCTGATAGTAGAAGACAACATAGCCTTGCAGAAATTCCTCTGTCAAAACTTATCGGCACATTACCGTACGGTAGGAGCCGAAAACGGACTCATCGCTCTGGAGAAAATGAAGACACAAGTGCCTGACCTGATTCTCTCGGATGTCATGATGCCGGGTATGAACGGATTTGAGCTTTGCGGCCGGGTAAAGAGCCAGATGGAAACCAGCCACATCCCCTTCATCCTGCTGACAGCCCTGGGCGACCAGTCGCACATCGTAAGCGGACTGGAAATCAAAGCCGACCTGTACGTAGTGAAGCCGTTCGACCTGGTGGTGCTGAAAGCACACATCGAGAGCCTCCTTCAGAACCGCGAGCTGTTACGCCGCCAGTACCGCCAGCAGGTGACCAGTCTGCCCGAAGAACCGGTAGAAGTGCAGCTTCCTACCAGTCTGGACGACGAGTTCATGCAGCGGGTAACCCAGATTATCAAGGAAGAACTGGGCAACGACCTGACGGTAGACGTACTGTGCGGCCGGATGAACATGAGCCGTACCAGTTTCTACAACAAGCTGAAAGCACTGACAGGCATCGCGCCGAACGATTTCATCCGTAACATCCGGATGCAGGAAGCGGCCCTGCTGCTGAAAACCCGGAAATACACCGTGGCCGAGGTTTCGGACCGGATGGGATTTGCCGATCCGAAATACTTTACGGACACCTTCAAGAAATTCTACGGCATGCCGCCCAGTACCTATATGAAACAAGAAAACAACGTATAAAGACACATGACGAATTTTTATCTGAAATCTTTTCTCATCTTTTTCCGCATCGGAGTATTTACCATCGGAGGCGGATACGCCATGGTTCCCATCATCGAAGCGGAACTGGTAGACAAACGTAAATGGATCAGTAAAGAGGATTTTCTGGATCTGCTGGCCCTGGCACAGACAGTACCCGGAATCTTTGCGGTCAACATATCCATTTTCATCGGTTATAAACTCCGGAAATTCTGGGGAGCGTTCTGGATGGCGCTCGGAACAATTCTGCCTTCGTTCCTCATCATCCTGGCCATCGCCTTGTTCTTCCGGCAATTCCAGCATTACGAACCGGTAGAACGGGTCTTCAAAGGCATCCGTCCTGCTGTAGTGGCCCTGATTGCGGCACCTACCTTCAAGATGGCCAAATCGGCCCAGATCAGCCGTTACAACATCTGGATTCCGGTCGTTTCGACCCTGCTTATCTGGCTCATCGGCTTCTCGCCCATCTACGTCATCATTCTGAGCGGTGTGGGAGGATACTTCTACGGCCGTTACAAGTCCAAAAAACTTTCTAAAGACAAAGGAGGAAACAACGCATGATATTTCTACAGCTTTTCTATACATTCTTTAAAATCGGCCTGTTCGGCTTCGGAGGCGGTTATGCCATGCTATCCATGATTCAAGGCGAAGTGGTAACCCGTTATGAATGGCTCAGTTCGTCGGAGTTTACAGACATCATCGCCATCAGTCAGATGACCCCGGGACCTATCGGCATCAATTCGGCTACCTATGTAGGCTATACCGCCCTGGTCAATGCCGGTTACTCACACGCCATCGGCATCTTAGGCTCGGCGCTGGCCACTTTCTCGGTGGTACTGCCTTCCTTCATTCTGATGATAGCCATCAGTAAATTCTTCCTGAAATACCAGAAACATCCCGCTGTAGCCGCCGTATTCTCCGGTTTGCGTCCGGGAGTGGTGGGTCTGCTGGCCGCCGCTGCCCTGGTCCTGATGAACGGCGAGAATTTCGGTACGGATACCTACCAGATTGTCGTCAGCATCCTGCTGTTTGCCGCTACTTTTGTGGCTTCACACCGGTTTAAGGTAAACCCTATCCTGCTGATTGTGCTTTGTGGAGTGGCCGGATTTTTCCTGTACTGAATTCGTGAAAAGCCGATACTCAGTAAAACTGATACCAAGTACAGAATAACAAAACATCCTTTTTCAGGTTAACTTTTAACTTAAAAGAAACGAACTCATGTTCTGATGAAAACAAACTCACGTTTCCATCAGAACATGAGTTCGTTTTTATCAGAACGTCCAGACGTTTTCTTGCGTTAACACTTTCATCGTTGAAATCAACAAAAATAGAATCTCCCAAGCATCAACCGGTTCTTCTCCTAAAAAATATTCTTTTCTGTTTTTGTCTGAAAAATAATTCCTATCTTTGTCGCAGTTTTGTTCCGACCAGGTTCCGATGCGGACCTGCGGATGAAAAGGGAATCGGGTGAAAGTCCCGGACAGTCCCGCTGCTGTAAGCTCCCTGAAGAGCCGTTTCCATCCCCTCTTGCCACTGCCCGGAAATCGTTGACGGGTGGGAAGGCGGAAACGACCGGAGTAAGTCAGAAGACCTGCAAAACGAAAGTCATGCTTGCATCCTCGAGGAAAGGATGGCAAGACCATGCAGCAATGCTAGTTTTTTTCTACATGATTGAACCGAAACAACTGACCCGCATCGGCAGCTGGAAAATTGTACTGACTGCCGCCGTGCTGTGCGGCTATCTGCCTGTCCATGCACAGGTAAACCAGCCGGACAGCATTACAGGACGTGTACACGACATCCCCAACGTGACCATCGAGGCACGGAGGGCGCCCAACCGTGTCTCGTCGAACGCGCCTGTGCAGACCCTCAGCCGGAGTACCATCGAAGATTTGGGCATTCAGGATATAGCCGATGCCGTGCGCCGTTTTGCCGGTACGGAAGTGAAGGACTATGGAGGCACCGGCGGACTGAAAACGGTCTCGGTACGGAACATGGGTGCTGCCCATACCGCCATCAGCTACGACGGGATAGCCGTCAGCAACTGCCAGGCCGGTCAGATAGACATCGGACGCTTCTCATTGGACAACGTGGAATCGCTGTCGCTCAGTGTGGGCCAGAGCGATGACCTGCTGCAGTCTGCCCGGATGTATGCCTCGGCCGGAGTACTGAACATCGAGACCGAACGCCCCCGCCTGAACGACGGAAAGAACTGGCAACTGAAAGCCCAGCTGAAAGGCGGTTCCTTCGGTTATGTAAACCCTTACCTGCGCTACAGCCACCGGCTCGGAAAACGGACCATAGCCTCCATCGACGCCGACTACCTCCGCTCGGACGGACAATACCCGTTCATCCTGCAGAACGGAAAATATACCTCCGAAGAGAAGCGCTACAACTCCGAGGTGGACTCCTGGCATACGGAGGCCAACCTGTTCCACGAATTCGGCGAGAACAGCCGGCTGGACGTGAAAGGCTACTATTACCAGTCGGACCGCGGACTGCCGGGTGCCGTCATTCTTTACAACCCCAACTCGCAGGAACATCTGTGGGACAAGAACGGATTCATCCAGGCCCGCCTCCGCCACCGCATTTCAGACCGATGGGCGTTCCAGGGACAGGCCAAATACAACTATTCCTGGAACAAATACCAGGATAAAGGCGCACAGTACGAAGGAGGCGTATCGACCGACCGCTATACCCAACACGAATATTACGCTTCAGGAACAGTCCTCTACCAGCCGCTGACCGGACTCTCCGTCTCGCTGGCACAGGATGTGGCAGTCAATACCCTGAGCAGTACCTTGCCGGACTGTCCCTTCCCCACCCGCTTCACCTCGCTGACGGCGCTGCAGGTACAATACCGCTACCGGCGCTTCAAGTTCGGCACGACGTGGGTGAACACCTGGATAACCGAACACGTGAAGGAAGGCGAACGGCCCGACGACCTGAAGAAAATATCGCCCACCGTATCGCTCAGCTGGCAGCCGTGGGAAAGCAAGCCGCTGTACCTGCGGGCCATGTACAAGAATACTTTCCGCACGCCGACGTTCAACGACCTGTACTATTACCGGATGGGAAACCGTTCGTTACGTCCGGAGAAGGCGACCGAGTATAACCTGGGCATCACCTGGAGCCTGCAACCACACTCCCGCTTCGAGTACCTGTCTGTCACGGCAGACGGCTATTTCAACCGGGTGACCGACAAGATTGTGGCCTTCCCTTCCACCTATGTCTGGAAAATGGCCAACTACGGCAAGGCTCACATCACCGGACTGGACGTGACCCTGGCTACCCGGATAGCTGTCCGGAAAGGCATCGCCCTGAACCTGAACGGGAACTATACCTGGCAGAAGGCCATCGACCTGACCAATCCGGATTCGAAAAGCTACAAGGACCAGCTCCCTTATACCCCGGAACACAACGGAAGCGCTTCGGCCAGTCTGGAGACTCCCTGGGTGACAGTGGGCTACAGCCTCATCGGGGTAGGAAAACGCTATTACCTGTCGCAGAATATTCCGGAAAACGAAATAGACGGATACGTAGAACAGACCCTGTCGGTTTCGCGCACCTTCCGTTTCCGGACATTCCAGATGCGCCTGCAGGCAGACGCGGTAAACTTCACCGACGAACAGTATGACATCATCAAGTTCTACCCCATGCCCGGACGGTCGTGGAAACTGACAGCGAACTTTATTTTTTAACAACCATAAAAACAAAAGACATGAAGATCAGAAAATTATTCTTCTCAACCCTGTGCATGCTGGCATTGGGAACCGCTTTTACCGCATGTAGTGACAACGATGACCCGAACAACGACTTCCACGACGAAGGCTCGAAAGTGACACTGCCTCACCACCGTGCCTTCATCCTGAACGAAGGAACCATGGGAGCCAACAACGCCAACATCTCACTCTATGCGCCGAACAAGGACTGCGATTTCATCAACGACCTGTTCTTCCAGCAGAACAACGCCCGCCTGGGAGATACCGGACAGTCCATGATTGAATACAACGACTACCTGTATGTCATCGTAGCCAACTCGAAATACATCGCCCGCCTGAATACAGCCGGTGTAGAACTGGACCGTCACGCTTTCAACGAATCGGAAGGTGACCCGCGCTACATGGCAGCCGAAGACGGATACATCTATCTGACCCAGTACGGAGGCAAGGTATCGAAACTGGATGCCGAGACACTGGACGTAGTGGCTACCTTCGAAGGTGGCAGTAACCTGGAAGGAATCGCCGAATGCAACGGAAAACTGTATGTAGCCAACTCTTACTCGAAGACCGATGCAGGCTACCAGTATCACAACGAAGTGTTCGTCATCAACCCGCAGACCATGCAGCTGGAAAAGACACTGACCGTAACCGTCAACCCGAACCAGCTGGTGGAAGAAAACGACAAGGTGTTCCTGATTTCGTTCGGCGACTACGGAGCTGTAGGCTACACTGCCCAGATGATTGACCCGAGCAACAACGATGCCGTAACCGTACTGGCTACCGCTACCAGCATGACAGCCGGAAACGGAAACGTATACTTCGTAAACTCGGAAACCGACTATTCTCACTGGCCGGAAACCAGCACTACCAACACTTTCTTCTCTTACAACATCGCTACTTCTACACTGAACCAGACCTCTTTCCTGAAGGATGCGCCGGCTGAACTGGCTACTTCCAGCATCTACTCGATGGACGTAGACGATGAAGACGGAAACATCTACATCGGTGTTACCTTCTACTCAAACAGCAACGGTACCATCTACCGATTCCAGCAGGACGGTACCTTTGTAGAAAAATTCGATTGCGGCGGTCAGAACCCGAAGAAGATGGTGTTTGTAGACTAAGGAAAAGATACCTGTCATGAAACAATTCTTACTATCTGCCCATATAGTAATCTCAGTCTTACTTCTCTCTGCCTGCGGCGGAGGAAGTAAGACTTCTTCGCTTTCTGACGGCGGCGATACGCTCCGGCTGAAATATGCCGAGAACCTCTGCCTGACGACCTATCCCGACTATACGGTAGCGACCTTACAGGACCCCTGGCACAAGCCTAACATCCTGCATACCTATATCCTGGTAGACAAGGAAAAACCTACCCCCACACATCTGCCCGAAGGAACCGTGGTGAAAGTGCCTCTGGAGCGGAGCATGGTCTACTCGTCTGTACACTGTAACCTGTTCAAGCAACTGGGAAGCCTGGATGCCGTAGCCGGCGTATGCGGACTACAGTACATCAAAGTACCCGAAATACAGGAAGGCTGCCGGAACGGAAGCGTGACCGACTGCGGTAACAGCATGAACCCGGACATCGAAAAGATTATCGACATACACCCCGATGCCATCCTCCTTTCTCCCTTCGAGAACAGCGGAGGCTACGGACGCATCGAGAAACTCAACGTACCCATCATCGAATGTGCCGACTACATGGAAACCTCTCCCCTGGGCAGAGCCGAATGGATGTACTTCTACGGACTCCTGACCGGACGGAAAGCCCAAGCCGACTCCCTGTTCCGAAAAGTGGAGCAGTCCTATCTGGACATTAAAAGAAAAGCAGCCGCCACCCAGACCCGCCCTACCGTTCTGAGCGACCTGAAATACGGCTCGGTATGGTACATAGCCGGAGGGAAAAGTACGACCGGTCAACTCTATGCGGATGCCGGAGCACGCTACGTCTTCGCCTCCCTGCCCAACAGCGGTTCCGTTCCCCTGTCCTTCGAAGCCGTATTCGACCAGGGACAAGATGCCGACTACTGGCTCATCAAGTACAACCAGGCCACCGACAAGACTTACCGTGAACTGGCTTCGGACTACGCGCCGTATGCCAACTTCGCCGCATACCGGAACAAACGTATCTACGGATGCAACACCAACCGCATCGCCTATTACGAAGAACTGCCTTTCCGGCCGGACCTGCTGCTGAAAGACATTGTAAAAATCTTCCATCCGGAAGTCTTTCCGGCCGATACGTTGAAATATTTCACTAACTTAGCCGACTGAAAAAACGAAACGACCAGTGAGACACCACGGATTTACATACGAAATCATACTGATACTGCTGATTATCGGACTGATAGCGGCAAACCTGCTCATCGGATCCGTCCACATTCCGGCAGGAGCCGTATGGGACATTCTGTGCGGCAACGAAGTGGAAAAGGCCAGCTGGACCTTCATCGTCCGGGAGTCACGCTTTCCGCAAACCCTTACCGCCCTGCTCTGCGGTGCCGCCTTGTCCGCCTCGGGACTGATGCTGCAGACCGTATTCAACAATCCCCTGGCTGATTCGTCCATCCTGGGTATCAGCTCCGGCTCCAGCGTAGGGGTGGCCCTTGTCATGCTGGCAGGCGGAGGAAGCATTGCTGCCGGTACATTCACCCTGTCGGGGTTCGTTACGGTCATGCTGGGAGCCTTTGCCGGCGCCATCGCCGTAATGGGCCTTATCCTGTTCCTGTCTACCCTCATCAGAAACAGCATCATGCTTCTGATAGCCGGCATCATGATAGGCTATATCGCCTCTTCCCTCATTTCGCTGCTGAATTTCTTCGCGACCGAAGAGGGGGTACACTCCTTCATGATCTGGGGGTTGGGAAACTTCGGAGGCGTCTCCCTCAGCCAGCTTCCCGCCTTCTCCCTGCTGACCCTGACGGGACTGGCGATGTCCGTATTGCTCATCAAACCCCTGAACGCCCTGCTGCTGGGTCCACGCTATGCCGAGAACCTGGGCATCAACATCCGCCGCATCCGGAACCTGCTCCTGCTGGCAACCGGCCTCCTGACAGCCGTGACCACCGCCTTCTGCGGTCCCGTATCATTCATCGGCCTGGCTGTGCCCCACCTGGCCCGCCTGCTGCTGGGCACCTCCAACCACAACCGCCTGATGCCGGTCACCCTGCTGACAGGCGCCGCACTGGCCCTGCTGTGCAACCTGCTGTGCATCCTGCCCGGAAGCTGGGGAGTCATCCCGCTGAATGCCGTCACCCCGATACTGGGCGCGCCGGTCATCATCTATGTCATCATCAACCAACGTAAGATACAATATTTCAACTGACCCATGGACATCTCGCGCATCCTTCTGCAAGCTACCGACGCCACCATAGGCTACCGCACCGGAAAACATACCTGCTCCGTACACAGCCACCTGAACTTCACACTCCACAGAGGTGAACTGACCTGCCTGCTGGGCGCGAACGGAGCCGGGAAATCGACCCTGCTGCGTACCCTGGCAGCTGCACAGCCGCTGCTGGAAGGACACATCACGCTGAACGGAAAAGACCTGTCCTCGCTTTCGGAACGGGAACGCTCGCGGAACATCGGTGTCGTACTCACCGACAAGACACAGGCCGGCGGACTGACGGTATACGAACTGGTGGCCCTGGGCCGACAACCCCACACGGGCTTTTTCGGCCGCCTTCATCCGCACGACAAGGAAATCATCGGCCATGCCCTGGAAGCTGTCGGCATCGGCCACAAAGCGCGGACCTATACCGCCGAGCTCTCCGACGGAGAACGGCAGAAAGTCATGATAGCCAAGGCACTGGTACAGGAATGTCCGCTGATTCTGCTGGATGAACCCACGGCTTTTCTGGACGTAGTGAGCCGCATTGAAATCATGCACCTGCTCCACCGGCTGGCCCAGGAAGAAGACAAGGCCATCCTGCTGTCTACCCACGACATCGAACAGGCCCTGGTACTGGCCGACCGACTCTGGCTGCTCACCGATACGGACGGACTGCGTTGCGGCACTACCGAAGACCTCATCCTGAGCCATGCCATGGATTCGCTCTTCCCGAACGCTTCGGACATCCGGTTCGACCTGATGCACGGCATCTACTCGCCTACCGTTGAAGGGAAACGACACATCTGCCTGGAAACCGATGACGAAGTACTGCGGCACTGGACCCAGAACGCCTTGAACCGCAACGGTTTCCTCTGCCTTTCGGCTGCCGACGCTCCGGAAACGGCTGCCCTCCCCCGTCTTCACGCGGTATCTGCCCGTCATTTCGAAATCCGGACGAAAGGAGGAACGCGTACCTGTACCTCGTTCGAAGAATTGCTGGAAGCCGTACAAACAACTGGCGGAAGCCGGGACTGACCCGCCACGGCTTCAAAAAAAGGGCTATATCCCCGTTTTTTCTTCCAAACAGACAGAGAAGTGTCTGCTTTTTTCGCTACATTTGCGACTCATTAAACATCAACATTACATAATCTATGATTTTTACGGCAGAAAACATCCTTTTGATAGGCTCTGTACTTATCTTCTCGAGTATTCTCATCAGCAAGACCGGCTACCGCTTCGGTATCCCTACCCTGCTCCTGTTCCTCCTGGTAGGTATGTTCTTCGGCAGCGACGGGTTGGGTCTCCAGTTCAACAGTGCCGAAGATGCCCAGTTCATCGGTATGATAGCGCTGAGTATCATCCTGTTCTCCGGCGGTATGGACACCAAGTATCAAGATATCAAACCGGTACTGACACCCGGTATCATCCTTTCTACGGTAGGAGTCCTGCTCACGACCCTGCTGACTGGTAGCTTCATCTTCCTTTTGTCCGAATGGAACCGTACCAACATCGAACTGACCCTGATGGCTTCCCTGCTGCTGGCCGCCACCATGTCGTCTACCGATTCGGCCTCGGTCTTCAGCCTGCTGCGCTCGCAGAAAATGAACCTGAAGGAAAACCTGCGTCCCATGCTGGAACTGGAAAGCGGAAGTAACGACCCGATGGCCTATATGCTGACCATCGTCCTGATACAGATTATCACCAGCGGCAGCGAACTGAGTCTGGCCCTGCTGGGCAAAGACCTGCTGGTACAATTCCTCATCGGCGGCAGTGTGGGTTATGCCTTCGGCCGCTTCGCCGTATGGCTGGTGAACCGCATCGGCCTGTCCAACAGTTCGCTGTACCCCATCCTGCTGCTGAGTCTGGTCTTCGCCACCTTCACCATCACCGACTTGCTGAAAGGCAACGGCTACCTGGCGGTCTACATCGCCGGAGTCATTGTGGGAAACGCCCGCCTGGTATACCGCAAGGAAATCAATACCTTCATGAACGGTCTGACCTGGCTTTTCCAGATTATCATGTTCCTCACCCTGGGACTGCTGGTCAATCCGCACGAGATGCTGGACGTAGCCGTAGTAGCCCTACTCATCGGCCTGTTCATGATTTTCATTGCCCGGCCGGTCAGCGTATTCGCCTGCCTGCTGCCCTTCCGACACATCTCTAACAAGGCCCGGGTCTTCATCTCCTGGGTAGGTCTGCGTGGTGCCGTACCCATCATCTTCGCCACTTATCCGGTCATTGCCCACATAGAAGGCTCCCAGCAACTCTTCAATACGGTGTTCTTCATCACCCTCCTGTCACTGGTGGTACAGGGAATGAGCATTTCTTCCGTCGCACGCTGGCTGCATCTGGACCTGCCGGAAGAGAAGGAAGGAAATGAATTCGGCGTGGAACTGCCGGATGAAATCGACTCCAAGCTGAACGACATTACCCTGACCGACGAAATGCTGACCCACGGCAACCGACTGAAAGACATGAACATCCCGAAAGGAACACTGGTGATGCTGGTGAAACGGGGCAACGAATTCATCATCCCGAACGGACAGGTGGAACTGCAGACCGGCGACAAACTGCTCTTCATCTCTGAAAACAAGGACAACAAACAAGCCTAACGCCATGAAACGCATCGGACTCTTATCGGACACCCACGGATACTGGGACGAACGGTACCTGAAATACTTTGAAGACTGCGACGAAATCTGGCATGCAGGCGATATCGGCTCGGAGGAAGTGGCAGACAGACTGGAAGCCTTCCGCCCGCTACGTGCCGTCTACGGAAACATAGACGGACAGAACCTGCGGCTGCGTTTTCCGGAAATCAACCGCTTCACCCTCGAAGGCTCCGATGTACTCATCAAGCACATCGGAGGCTATCCCGGCAAATACGACCCTTCGGTACGTTCCCTGCTCCAGGAACAGCCTCCCGCCCTGTTCATCAGCGGGCACTCACACATCCTGAAAGTCAAGTTCGACCCCCGGCTGAACCTGCTGCACATCAATCCGGGTGCTGCCGGAAAATACGGCTTCCACCAGGTACGGACGCTGGTACGCTTCTGCATCGAACAAGGTACTTTCCAGAATCTGGAAGTGATAGAACTGCATGATTCCTAACGTAAAAACTTGGCACTTTCAAAAAACTTTCCGAAATTTGCACGATTAAAAATTTTTCATCTTATATGAGAACCTATCTTGTGACCGGAGCTGCCGGCTTTATCGGCTCCAACTTTTTGAAATACATGTTGTCGAAATACGACGATATCCGGATAGTGGTCTTGGATGCACTGACCTATGCAGGAAATCTGGGTACCATTGCCGATGATATCGACAACGAACGGTGTATCTTTATCCGAGGCAATATCTGCGACCACAACCTGGCCGACCGGCTGTTTGCCGACTACAGATTCGACTACATTGTCAACTTCGCCGCCGAAAGTCATGTAGACCGGAGCATCGAGAATCCCCAGCTTTTCCTGCAGACCAATATTCTGGGAACCCAAAACCTGCTGGATGCTGCCCGCCGTGCGTGGGTAACTGGAAAAAACGAGAAAGGTTATCCTACCTGGCGCAAGAACGTACGCTTCCATCAGGTATCTACCGACGAAGTATACGGTTCACTGGGAGCGGAAGGATTTTTCACCGAAGAGACTCCTCTGTGTCCGCACAGTCCGTATAGTGCTTCGAAAGCCAGCGCAGACATGATTGTGATGGCCTATCACGATACATACCAGATGCCGGTCACCATCACCCGCTGCTCGAACAACTACGGTCCCTATCATTTCCCGGAGAAACTGATACCGCTCATCATCAAGAATATCCTGGAAGGAAAACGCCTGCCGGTATACGGCGACGGTAGCAACGTACGCGACTGGCTGTACGTAGAGGACCACTGCAAGGCCATCGACCTGGTGCTTCACAAAGGACAGGACGGAGGTATCTACAACGTAGGCGGACACAACGAGAAACAGAATATCGAAATCGTGAAGCTGACCATCGCCACCATCCGCCGGCTGATGGAAGAAGAACCGGAATACCGCAAGGTACTGAAGAAAAAGGAACTGGACGAACAGGGACAGATCCGCATCGACTGGATAAACGATTCGTTGATTACTTTCGTGAAAGACCGTCTGGGACACGACCAACGCTATGCCATCGACCCGACTAAAATCAAGGAAGAGCTGGGTTGGTATCCGGAAACCTGTTTCGAAGAAGGTATCGTCAAAACCATCCAATGGTACCTGAACAATCAGGAATGGGTAAAGACCGTTACCAGCGGCGAATACCAGAACTACTACGAAAACATGTACAAGAACCGGTAAATCACCATAAACATAAAAAGAGACTGCGGTGTGATATACTCCCTTAAAAAGGGAAGTATCGCACCGCAGTCTTCTTTTTAGCTGCCTGAACAGAATCGGGTCAGAACTGGAAATAGATGAAAGGCTGGATGTCACTGCTCTTCACCTGCATGACCAGATATACCAGCAGAATCAGAACCAATGCCTGACCGACCAGCGGCAGACGTATCATTCCCCGGCTGCAAGCCTCCTGCCAACGGTCTGGACAGGCGTGCAGCAGATATCCGACTCCCATAAGCAGAAAGACCTTCCAGTAACCCGTAAACAACTGTCCGGCCAATTCCGGATGAAATGCTGTAAAAATCTGGCGAATCATGGTGGCCGACCCTTCGAATGTGGTATTCCGGAAGAAAATCCAACAGAAACATACGAAGTGGAAAGTCAGTACCACGGCAAAGAAACGTTTCCATCCCGTACTCCGGTAATTCTTGGCACGCCCCAACAGGCTACGCACATATTTATGGACAGCCAGAGCCACTCCATGAAGACCTCCCCAAACAATAAAGTTCCACGAAGCTCCATGCCAGAGCCCTCCCAACAACATGGTCAGGAACAAATTGAGGTAGGTACGGATTTTCCCTTTCCGGTTTCCTCCCAACGAAATATACAGGTAATCGCGTAACCAGGTGGACAAAGAGATATGCCACCGGTGCCAGAAATCGGTCACACTGTCTGCCTTATAAGGAGAATTGAAGTTGATGGGGAAACGGAATCCCAACAACAAGGCTATACCGATGGCCATATCGCTGTAGCCGGAAAAATCGCAGTATATCTGCAGCGCATACCCATAGACACCGAACAGATTCTCCAATCCGGAATACAGTCCGGGATTATCGAAAATACGTTCCACAAAATTCACACTGATGTAATCGGAAATCACCGCTTTCTTGAACAAGCCGCTTACGATAAAGAAGACTCCCTGACCGAACATCTCGGGCGAGACATACAACGGTTGCCGGATTTGCGGAATAAAATCGCGCGCCCGGACAATGGGACCCGCCACCAACTGAGGGAAAAAAGATACATAGAACACATAATCCAGCAGGTTGGACAGAGGCTTCAAGTCCTTCCGATAGACATCGATGGTATAACTCAACGACTGGAAAGTGAAGAACGAAATACCCACAGGCAGGAAAATATCCAACGGATGGTATGTTCCGTGCCAGAGCGGTGCCAACATCTCATAAAAGAAATTGGTATACTTGAAGTAACAGAGCAGTCCCAGATTGATACAAAGGCTGCAGCAGACGATCAGCTTGCGCTTCCAGGAGGTTTCCGTCCGGTACATCCAACGGGCCAGCAGAAAATCGGACACCGTAACGATGCCCAGCAGGAAAAAATAGAACCCGCTGCTCTTATAATAGAAATAATAGGAAAACAACGAAACGAACAGCAGCCTGGCCGTCGTTTTACGCTGCAGAAGCAGGTAAATCAGGCTGAATCCGAGGAACAGCCAAAGAAAAAGCCCACTGCTGAAAATCATCGGCTGCTGAGGATCGTAAGTCAATACGTCCGTCAGTTTCTTCCAATCAATTTCGAGATCCGGTAAATTGAGTTGCCACATAATTGTTATATGCTTTAATCAGTGCTTCGTGTAACAATAATCCCTGAACAGTATATCCCTGTCGGGTAAAATGAATCCGGTCTTTCTGGTAATAATTGCCGGCTACCCAGTTCAGACAAGCCCGTTGCTTTCCTCCTACGATGTCATACATGTCCCAAATGGCCATCCGGTGGTCACGGGCATAATTCTGTTCGGTAGCGACCACCTGAGGAGTCTGGGTATTGATGACCCTTCCCCTTCGACCTTGACGCTTATAAGCCCCCGGAGGAGTGGTCAGCAGAATAGCCGATTCGGGGCACGATTCCTTCAGGGCATCCAGCAAAGTTCTCATGTGTTGCTGATGCTGGACTGCCACATAACGGGGAGCATGAGCTTCATTGGTTCCGAAAGACACAATAATCAAATCAGGATGCAATGCTGCTATCTCGTGTATGCGTTCAGGCGTATAAAACGTACCGTATGTCGCGCCGTTCACTCCCAGCATGTGATACACGATTCCCCGCTCGCCCGTCTCTTCCGCCAAACCGGACGACTGGTAGGTCACTTCCTCGTCCACTACCGCTTCGCTTCCGAACTCCTCCTCCAATTTCTTCCGGACAACGTATGGCAACACATGCCCACGGACGTGCGAATCGCCGATATGTACAATACGTACCGGCCCTTCCATACGCATCAACTTATTCCAAAAAGGGTCAAGCGTATGCTCCGGGTCCTCGATTTCATTCTTCCGGGTCTCCCGGAACACGACGGGCATCGAAGGTTCACAGTCTATCAACCCCATCATACGGACCATTGCCTGCTCACTGAATACCGGACCGGAATTCCTGTCCGGCAACACCTTCTCAGGAAGAGCATCCTGTGCCTGAAGCATGACCGCCATTCCCCAGAAAAGTATTCCAAATATCCATCGGCTACTGCATCTCATACGCTTTCCGTTTTTCATACTGTTCCTTTCCATATACGAACGTTTCAAACAACAAGTTGGCGAAATACTTACCTCCACGGAAGTTGATGTGCGTGTAGTCGTAATTTGCCAAAGCCGGCTTCCGGTTGACCAGTTCCGCCATACTTCCTTCTCCTCCCATCGCCTCGAACAGGTTCCAGAAGGCTACATGTGTCTGGGCAGCCAAGGCTTTCTGGAAACGGATAAGGTTCTTCACGCCTGGCATCGTACGCAATTCGCCGGTCTCGGTCCGGTAATCCCGATCGCCTACCCCCACTATCAGGATAGAAGCCTGAGGGAACTCCCTTTTCAGATAATTCACCACCTTTTCCATAGCCGTCTGGTAGTAGGCATAGTTCACTCCCTGTTCCGAAGCCACATTCAATCCATATTGCAGGACAATCAAATCATACGTACGCAAACGCTCATACTGCTGCAAAATTGCGGAAGGAATGTGTATCAGTTGCTGTCCGTTACTGCCGCGTGTACTGAAATTGTCGAGCACGATTCCGCTGGCCGGATCCATTGTGGCGGCATAGAAAGTCGCAGTAGCCGCAGAATCCAGCTGCTCCACTTTCCAGGAGACGCTTTTGATATTTCCGGTTACCGATACAGACTGCATCAGGCTATCGCCTCCCAACGCAAAATGCCGGGCCTCCCCTCCATTGACAGAAGCGGACAGACGGATGGAATCATTGGTCCGGAAATAAATCGTAGAGATATTGCAGGAATCAGCGTATTCCCCCTGTTTTCTTCCCCTCAACGTGACAGAAGCTCCGGGGCGAGGAATAAAATAATGGTTCGAGATGTCCTGTCGTTTCCGGTCGAAAAAGACCGAATCGGTAATGGCATGGCTGCTCCAACCGCTGAAGGAATGGACAACCGTCGGACGATAACCGGATAAATTGGAAGCTACTGGGATATACCCTACCCCGCTTCCACCAAATTTCTGCTGAAGCAAAGTACGTAAGTCTCCCGTCATGATGTCCGCTTCGATGAACGAATCGCCGAAATAAGCGATACGTACCGGACGCCCCAACGAAGAGCGGTTAATCAAAGCCTCGTAAAAGGATTTCATTCCCCGCATGGTAGAATCAGAAAAATCTTCGATACAAGTCATACCGGATTTACACGTATCTATAAAAGTCGGCTTCACCGGTTCCGGTAAGACCGATGTATCCGAATCGGCCGATACCGGAGATGCCTCCAAACGGATATCAGCCAACAGGTCCACACGCCGTAACGGTTTACCTCCCAGCTCGATACGGGGCAACCAATGCAGGGCCCCCAAACCCAATACCAGCAATAAAGTCAATAGGAATGTTGCAGCAACTCTATTCTTCATACAGAATTCTCATAAAGACGGCTGCAAAGATAGTGAAAGGTGAGTGGAGAGGCAAACGAATAACAGAGTTTTTCAGGTTTGACAATCCTGAACCGCCTCCAGTCTTATGAAAAGAAAGGGAAAGTTGGAAGCAGCAAAAGAGCCGTCAGTTTACGCGCTTTTCACGGACTGTCTGTAAAAAATGATCCACCATCCGGGCTCCCTTTTCGGTAGTGATTCCCCGCATGTGCAGAATCGTAATTTCGCTGTAAATTTCATCCAGCGGATAGTTCTCTGCCAAATCCGAATACACCAGAACATCCAACTGCATCGACATGGCCTTACTGATGATATCAAAGTTAATATCTTCGCGGAAAATGCCCTGATTCACTCCCTGGCGGAAATGTTCGGCCGCTGCCTTATCCGAATCTCGCTGCTCCTGCCGGAAAAACTCCAGAATTTCCGGATACTTCCTCAAATCGCGGAAGAACACCGGATTCATCTCACACAATTCACTGGATTTTTTTTCATAAAAGGCAAAGATTACCTCCAAGGCATTTTCAGCCTTGGAAGCAATCTTCGCCATATAATCATGCATCTCGTTCCGCTGAAAGCGCATGACTTCCAGCAAGAGCTGCCTTTTATCCTGAAAAAGCTCATAAAGCGTCCGCTTCGAAATGGAAAGTGATGCCGCTATATCGTCCATGTGGACATTGCGGATTCCCAGACTAAAAAAAGCTTTTACAGCCTGTTGCAACACCTCATTCCGAAGTTCCGATCGATCTTTCTTTACACGCTTTACCGCCATTCCATTCGTTTATCAGTGAATAAGCCCCAATTTGGATGAAGCTACAAACTCAATAATATGGTCAATCTCTTTGCTGCCAGGTACCTGTTCCTTGATTCGGAGCAGAGCATCGTGCTGAGATGTATTGGCCTTATAAAGGATGCGGTAAGCCTGAGCGATATGCTTGATCAGTGTCTCAGGAAAACCGACATGTTCCAACACCACAGTATTGATACTGTAGAATTCAATCGGTTCGTGTGCCGCTACGATAAACGGAGGGATATCCTTGATGAAGCGGCAACCGCCCTGCACCAAAGAATAGGCTCCCAAACGGGTTTTTCCCTGCATCAAGACATTGGATGTCAGGATAGCATGGTCTTCGATAATACAGTTACCGGAAATCTGAGAACCGTTACCGATGATACAACGGTTTCCAACCGTAACGTCGTGTGAGATACGGGAACCGGTCATAATGAAATTATCGTTACCGATGCGGGTTTCATTTCCAGCAAAAGTACCCCGGATAATGACAGCATTCTCGCGGATAACATTGTTGTTTCCTATACGGGCAATAGTATCGTCACCCGTATAGTTGAAATCCTGCGGAGTAGCAGCCACCACGGCTCCTTGATACACTGTATTTCCATTACCCATGCGTGTACCGCTCATCAGGCTGGCATAAGGCATGATGACATTATCGTCGCCTATCTCGACGTTCTTGTCGATATAGGCAAACGGATGGATTGTTACATTGTTACCGATCTTTGCAGAGGGGTCAACATAAGCCAAAGGACTAATCATAATTTTCTCGTATTTAAGGTTAACTTATTCTCTACCTCCGCCCAATGCGCTGTACAGATTGATAACAGCCTGCATGCGCTGGAAATTGTCTGAGACTTCGCTCAACTGAGCGCTCAACAGGTTCTGCTGGGCAGTCAGGATTTCCAGATAAGTCGCATCACCGCTTTGGAACAAGGCTTTGGTATACGTTACCGCCTTATCCAACTGGTCAACCTGTCCACGGTCTTCCACCAGCTTCTTGTTCTGGGTATCAAACAGGAACAGCGCATCGCTTACTTCCTTGCCTGCTTCCAGAATAGTCTGCTGATAGTTCATCTGGGCAATCTTTTCTTCTGCTTTGGAAACCTTCAGGTTAGCAATCAGCTTTCCCTGATTGAAAATCGGCTGTGCCAAAGACGCCAATGCCTGAAGCATGAATTCTCCCGGATTGGTCACAGATACTCCTGAACCGTTTGTCCAACCGGCTGTACCTGTAATGTTCAGTCCCGGATAGAAAGCGGCACGAGCCTGATTGGTCGTGTAATAGGCACTGGCCAAAGTCATTTCGGCAATCTTCACATCCGGACGATTGGACAGCAATTGCATCGGGACGCCTGCTGCCAGTTCTTCCGGCATTACCTGTTCATCCAATGTACTGCGGTCGATGGTCTGCGGAGCCTTGGCCAACATGACAGCCAGGGAATTCTCTGTTTCACGTACCTGGCGTTTCAAGTCCATGAGCGAAGCCTCTACCTGATGACTGGCGGCACGCATCTGTGCAACGGCAGCCTCAGTGGTCATACCGGCAATCTTCATAGCCTCCATTGCCCGCACATTTTCCTTGTAGATAGCCGCCGTTTCTGTCGTGATTTCCACTTGACGGTCAAGCATCAGCAGCGAATAATAAATATTGGCTATGCCGCAGATAATCTGGGAGCGTACAGCCTGTTCCGAATATTTGCTCTGCTCATAAGCCACTTTCTGGCCACGTTTGGTATTCAGAATCTTTCCGAAGAAATCAAGTTCCCAACTTGCTGCAATCGGAAGCTGATAAGCCTTGGCATAACTGCCACCATCCATACTAGTCGCAGTTCCCTGCGGAGCCAGGTTAATGGAAGGCAGATAAGACAACTTTGCAGAAGTTAACATGACCTTTGCCTCCTGAACACGCAACGCAGCAGCCTGCATGTCTACGTTATTGGCAAGTCCTTCTTCGATCAAAGCCTGCAACTTCGCATCGCGGAAGACTTCCCGCCAAGGCAAGTTGCCCATATTGGTTGTATCGGCAGCCAAGGTATCGGTTGCCGATGCCGGATCACGATAGATACCCGAAGCGGTAATATCATCCGGACGATCGTATGCTTTGTAGATGTGGCAGCTACTCAAGGTAGCAGCTGCACACATCATGACAATCAGTTGTTTCTTCATTACTTCTTATTGTTTTTCAATGAATATTGTTCAATCTCGGCTTCCACCTCACTTTCATCCATGCTATCCCATTCCATCGGTTTGATCTTCTCCTGTAACCACTGGAAGACAACGAACAGAACCGGAACAATGAGGATCTGGAAAATCATACCGATTAACATACCACCGATGGCCGAAGCACCCAGGGTACGGTTACCGTGAGCACCTACACCCATAGCCAGCATCAACGGAATCAAACCGACAATCATTGCCAAAGAAGTCATCAAGATAGGTCGCAAACGGGCAGCGGCACCCAAAACGGCAGCCCACGAAATACTCATACCCTGCTTACGACGGTCGAGGGCGAACTCTACAATCAAGATGGCATTCTTGGCCAACAGACCCATCAACATGATCAAGGCAATCTGCATATAGATGTCGTTTGACATAGAACCCAGAATCATCTTCAAGGCCGGAATGCTTCCCAAAGCCGCAAACCCGTTGACAAATACGAAACTACCCATCAAACCGAACGGAACGGATAACAATACCGCCAGCGGCAGAATGTAACTTTCATACTGTGCACTCAACAGCAAGTATACGAATACGAAACACAGGATAAAGATAATACCTGTAGAACTACCACTGGTAGAAGCCTCTTCACGAGCCATACCTCCCAATTCATAACCAAAACCGGTAGGCAAATTTGATTTTGCAACTTCTGCAATAGCCTGCAGTGCCTGACCTGAAGTATAACCGGAAGCCGGAGCGACCATCACTTTCATAGAAGTATACAGGTTGAAACGGCTGATGATATCCGGACCATATACCTTCTTCATGGTAACGAACTGAGTAATCGGAGCCATTTCATCGCCGTTACGGATTTTGATACTGTTCAGTGATTCCATGTTCTTGGTAGCATCAGGTTCTGCCTGAACCATTACACGGTACATCTTACCGAAACGGTTGAAGTTAGAAGCATACAGACCTCCGAAATATCCCTGCATGGTTGTCAAAATATCACTCGGACTGATACCGGCTTTCTTACAAGCCGCAGCATCAATATCCAACTGATACTGAGGGAAGCTCGGATTAAAGGTTGTCTGTGCACGGCTGATTTCCGGACGTTTTTCCAATTCGGCCGTATAAGCGTTCACTACATCGAAGAAATGATTCAAATCACCACCGGTCTTATCCTGCATGTTCAATTCGATATCACTTGATATAGAATAACCCGGAATCATCGGAGGAGCAAAGAACAATACCTGTGCATCCTTGATGACTTTCTGCGCACGCATGAACAACGTTGCGACAATCATATCCGAGTTCTGCGTCATGGAACGTTCTTCCCAGTCTTTCAACTTGATGATGACAGAACCGTAAGAAGGTCCCTGACCACCGATGAAACCGAATCCGGAAATAATGGTACGTGACTCTACAGCCGGATCAGCAGCCACCAGACTGTCAACCTTATTGAGGACTTCCATGGCACGTTCCTGTGAAGTACCGGGAGGAAGTGTAACCGCACCCATAATGGTACCTGTATCTTCATTAGGCACCATACCGGTCGGAGTGACATTCATGAAGAATACCAGCAAAGCAATAGAACCGGCTACCAGTCCCATGGACAACCATTTCTTATGTATGAAGAATACTACACGTTTCTTATAGCTCTTCAGCAAGCTGTCATATGCCGCATTGAATGACGTATGGAAACGATCAACCAATGACATCTTCTTGCTGGCATGTTCTCCCAATGAATGAGGTTTCAAGAAAACTGCACACAAAGCCGGAGACAAAGTCAACGCGTTCAATGCAGAGAAACCGATAGAAATAGCCATGGTCAAACCGAACTGACGATAGAAGGTACCGGCTGTACCACCCATGAAACTTACCGGAATAAACACGGACATCATAACCAATGTAATGGAAACGATGGCACCGCCCAATTCACTCATGGCATCGATAGAAGCTTCACGGGAAGATTTATATCCCTGGTCCAACTTCGCATGGACACCCTCGACGACCACAATGGCATCGTCCACCACAATGGCAATGGCAAGCACCATAGCCGAAAGTGTCAACAGGTTCACGCTGAAGCCGATGAGCTTCAAGACGAAGAAAGTAGCGATCAAGGCTACCGGGATAGCAATAGCCGGAATCAAGGTAGAACGCATATCCTGCAAGAAGATATATACTACGATGAACACCAGGATAAAGGCCTCAATCAAAGTCTTGATAACTTCGTGGATAGAAGCATACAAGAAGTCGTTGGCATTCTGTGCCACATTGATACGCAAACCGGTAGGAAGTGTTTCCTGAGCCTTGTCAAGTACTGCCTGCAGGTTATTGATGGTTTCAGTCGCATTGGTACCGGCCATCTGATAAACGATACAGGTTACCGCCTTGTGACCGTTTACCGTATTGTTGAAGGTATAGGCCAGACGACCCAACTCGATGTTTGCCACATCTCCCAAGCGGAGTACTTCACCGTTCGGCAACGCCTTGACTACGATGTTCTCGAATTCTTCAATCTGCTGCAGACGTCCCTTGTAACGGATGGTATACTGATATGTCTGGTTTCCACGTTCACCGAACTGTCCGGGAGCGGCTTCCAGGTTCTGTTCGGCCAATACTCCGGAAATGTCGCTCGGAATCAACTTGTACTGCGCCATTACATCCGGCTTCAACCAGATACGCATAGAGTAGTCCTGACCCATCACACTGGCATCACCCACACCCTTTACACGCTGGATTTCAGGAATCAGGTTGATTTTCGCGTAGTTTTCAATGAACTCGATGTTGTATTTGTCTTCTTCATCGTACAGAGAGAAAATCAACAGCATGGAGTTCTGACGTTTCTGGGTAGTCACACCGACCTTGGTTACTTCGGCAGGCAACAGACCCTGAGCCATTGACACACGGTTCTGCACGTTCACCGCCGCCATATCCGGGTCAGTACCCTGGTTGAAGTAAATACTGATATCACCGGAACCGTTGTTCGAAGCGGTAGAAGTAATATACATCATGTTTTCTACACCGTTAATCTGGTCTTCCAGCGGTGCGATAACGGAATTCAATACGGTCTGCGCATTCGCACCCGTATAAGTGGCTCTTACCGATACGGTAGGAGGCGCAATGTCCGGGTACTGTGTAACAGGCAGGGTAGCCAGACCGATTACACCCAGAATTACTATCAAGATAGAAATTACCGTTGACAGTACCGGACGGTTAATAAATTTATCTAGTTTCATTCTATTCCCTCAAAATAATATTATACGATATAGTTTTCACGCTGCACATCAATCTGATACTTAGCCTCTTTCTGAGCCACAGTGATCGGAGTAATCTTCTGTCCGTCCTGCAAAGTCTGAACACCTTCCACTACAATCTTGTCGCCGGCCTTCAGTCCGCCAGTCACGATATAGTTCTTGCCGTCGTTCAGATTTGACACCTGGATTTCAGTATGTTTCAGTGTGCTGTCTGCCTGCAGTACGTATACGAATTTCTTGTCCTGGATTTCCTGAGTAGCCGACTGAGGAAGCAGGATGATATCATTCATGGCATAAGGGAATACCACATTGGCCATACCTCCGCTTCGCAGGATATTCTGCTTGTTCGGGAAGATAGCACGCATACTTACAGAACCTGTAGTCTGGTCGATGACACCACTTACGGCATCAATCTTACCTTCCGCATCATACAGGGTTCCGTCAGACAACTGCAGTTTCACTGCCGGCATCTTTTCCAGCTGTTCCTTCAGTGTACCTCCAGCCTTTGTCATGGCCAGCAACTGCTTTTCAGTCATTGAGAAATACACATACATATCGCCGATCTGAGAAACGGTAGTCAACGGTTCAGCCACCGAAGGACTCACCAGCGCACCTACACGGTAAGGGAACGTACCGATGACTCCGTCCGAAGGACTGGTTACCGTACAGAATCCCAGGTTCTGTTCAGCCGCTGCATAAGCCGCCTTTGCCTGAGCCAGGTTTGCCTTGGCAGTCAACAGGTTGTTTACTGCTGTCTGATATTCAAAGTCACTGATGATTTTCTGTTCGTGCAACATCTTCTTGTTGGCCTCTGTTTCAGTCACCGTCTTCAGGTTTGCCTTAGCCGAAGCCACACTGGCCTTCGCCTGGTCATAGGCTGCCTTGTATTGAGTC
>OHEP01000444.1_pt1 | contig 28948 bp, 37 predicted proteins | sample 1567271 | NCBI WGS metagenome assembly OHEP01 (sample SAMEA3879577, study PRJEB24766) | human gut metagenome | biome: human-associated habitat; feature: feces | place: USA | collected 1985/1987
ACATGCCGTTTTGCTGATACTTTAGAGCCTGAATTAGATAAGCTTGAAGCTGAGATGAAGCAGTGGAAGCAGCAGGATGAAGATGTACTTTCATATGCATTGTTCCCACAGGTTGCAACCGACTTCTTTAAGTACAGAGAAGCACAGCAGCACAAAATTGACCCTGCAACAGCTAAAGACGGAGCTTATCCGGTATAATTAAGAAATAATAAAGACATTGTACACTTTTGTGTACGATGTCTTTTTGTTTGCACTAAAAGGTGGAATTAAATATAAAAATATAGTATAATATGTTAAAATTATTTATGTTGAGGAGGAAAAAAGTATGAATAAAAGAGACATTTTTATAGGTGGAGCGTGGCCATATGCTAATTATTTTTTACATGTTGGTCATTTAGCTGCATTATTACCAGGAGATTTATTAGCAAAATATTATAGGGGCAAAGGAGATAATGTTATATACGTATCAGGTTCCGACTGCCATGGCACACCAATAACAGAACGTGCAAAAAAAGAAGGTGTTGATCCATATCAAATAGCAGAATACTATCACACAGAGTTTGCAAAAACATTCGATAGATTAGGTTTTGAATATGATGAATATTCCACAACCATGAGTGAACACCATAAAGAATATGTTAAAGAAAAATTTAAAAAAATGATAGAAAACGGCTACATTTATGAAAAAGAAGTAGAACAAGATTATTGTGATGAATGTAAGACATTCTTATCAGATAGAGAAATAGAAGGTATTTGCCCACACTGTGGTGGAAAAAGTACAGGAGATCAATGTGATAAATGTGGTGCTTCATTAGATAGCACTGAAGTATTAGACAAGCATTGTAAAAAATGTCACAGTAAAACAATATTAAAAAATAATAAACATTTATATTTTAAACTAACAGAATTTGAAAACGGATTACAAGAATTAATAAACAAAAATAAGCTAACATGGAGAAAAAATGCATTGGGTGAAGCACAAAAATACATAGATATGGGTTTGGTAGACCGTGCAGCAACAAGACAACTTGACTGGGGAGTAGAAGTTCCAGTTGAAGGTTATGAAGATAAAAGAATTTATGTATGGATTGAAGCGGTATTAGGATATTTATCAGTTGGAGAAGAAGTAGCAAAAAGTCGTGGTATTGATTTTGATAAATTCTTATCTGACGATAATGCAAACTTAAAGACATATTATGTTCATGGAAAAGATAATATTCCATTCCATACAACTATATATCCGGCCTTATTACTTTCATTAAAAGAAAATTATAGACTTCCAGATTACATTGTATCTTCTGCCTATGTTAATTTAAATAATGAGAAAATGAGTAAATCAAAAGGAAATTTAATAACTGCCAATGAATTATTAGATATGTTTGAAAGCGATACTTTAAGATTTTATTTCTCATTTAAAGGGCCAGAAACAAATGACATGAATTGCTCGATAGACGATATCATTCAAACTCACAACAAATTCTTAGTAGGTATGTTAGGCAACTTTGTAAATCGTAATTTATCCTTCATTAAGAAGAAATTTGATGGAAACATTACAGAAGGTACAATAGATGAAAAGATAAAAGAAGCAACAAACAAAACTTATCACTTAGCTGGAGAATACTTTGAAAAAGGTGAAATCAAAAATGCTGTAACATCTATAATGGAATATGTTAATTTAGCAAATAAGTACTATGATAGTAGAGAGCCATGGAAACAAGTTAAAGAAAATATTAGTGATTTTAACGATACAACATATACTTGCTTATACATGATTGCAAATCTATCAAACTTAATAGAGCCAGTTTTACCAAATGCTTCAACTAAGATAAAAAGAATGTTAAATTTAAATCCATACAAATGGGAAGAAGAAATGATTTCAGGAGATTATAAACTCACTGATGTTGAAATACTTTATAATCGTTTAGAAGAAAAAAAAACTGAACTAGTTAGCGATAATAGTAAAAAAAGATAAATAATAGTTTAATAATATAATAAAAGAACGAAATTTGCATAATTCCTAAAAGTGTGCTATAATAAGCACACTTTTATTAAAGGGGGAAAATTATGGAAGACTATTTAAAAGATTATAAAGAAAGCTTAAAAGATTTAACTGAAGAACAAACAAATGAAAGAAACTTATATTTAAAAGGACTTCAAACAGGACTTTATTATGGTCCAACAACAGGGCTATCAAGTATAGATAAACCGTGGTTAAAGTATTTTAAAAACGAAAACATATTAAAAACTATGCCTAGAATTACAATATATAATTATCTATATGAATCTAACAAAAACAGCCAATTGAGTATTGCTTTAGAATACTTTGGAAGAAAAATAACTTACTTCGAACTATTTAGAAAAATAGAAAAAACAGCCAAAAACTTTAGTGCATTGGGAGTAAAAAAAGGAGACATTGTGACAATATGCATGCCATCAACTCCAGAAACAATTTACTCAATATATGCTCTTAACAAAATAGGTGCAATACCTAATTTAATCGATCCTCGTTACAGCGAAGACATGATAAAAGATTTAATTGTTGAAGCAAATTCAAAATATTTATTAACAATAGACCTATGTAATGAAAAAATAAAAAAAATAGAAAGCGAAACAAACTTAGAAAAAATAATATCAGTATCTGCCACTAACTCTGTACCCATAATTAGACACATAAAGAAAAATAATGTTGTAGAAAATGAAAAATGGATGAACTGGACAACATTTACAAAAAAAGAAAGTACTTACGAGGAAAATGAATATGTACAAGGTAAGTTTTCTGTATTAGTACACACTGGTGGAACAACAGGAAAACCAAAAGGTATAATGCTAACTGATGACAACATAAACTCAATAGTTTTCCAATATAAAAACGGTGATATAGCCTTATCAAAAAAACAAACTTTCTTAGATATTATCCCACCTTTCGCAGCATACGGAATATGTTCGTCTATACACATGCCATTATCTTTAGGAATGAAAACAATACTTATACCTAAATTTAATCCAAACGAATTTGATAAACTAATTCTAAAACATAAACCAACACATGTCCTAGGAGTGCCAAGTTTTTGGGAAAACCTATCAAAAAATCCTGCTATGGCTAATGTAGACTTATCATTCTTACGAAGTCCAGGTTCAGGTGGAGATGGCATATTAGCCTCAAGTGAAGAAAAAGTAAATGAGTTCTTTAAAAGTCATAACTCAAGTTCAAAATTAATAAAAGGTTATGGAATGAGTGAAGTAAGTTCTAGTGCTTGTACATGTACTACTAGTGCAAATGAATTAACAAGTGTAGGAATACCACTAATCAAAACAACAATAGGAATATTTGAACCAAATACAACAAATGAACTAGGTTACAATTCATCAGGTGAAATATGCATAACTGGTCCTTCGGTAATGAACGGATACTTTAATAACGAAAGCTTAACTAATAAAACAATAAAAACACATTCTGATGGATTAAAGTGGGTTCACACAGGAGATTTAGGTTACATAACAGAAAATGGTATACTATACGTTACTGGAAGAATAAAAAGAATGATAGTAAGATATGATGGCTTTAAAATGTATCCAACAGCAATAGAAGAAGTAATTTCAAGAACTCCTGGAATAGAATCAGTTGCAGTAGTAAAGTCATATAATGAATTAGGAAATATTGTAAAAGCATTTATGGTAGCGAATAAAAATGTTAAAGACTTAGATTTATTAGAGAGTGAAGTATTAAAAAATTGTAAACTCTATCTTGCAGAAAGATCAATTCCAGAAAAGTTTGAATTTATAGATGAATTACCTTTAACAAATCTAGGCAAAATAAATTATGATGAATTAGAAAACAGAGAATTTTCTAATAAAAAAGTGTTAAAAAATAGTTAAAACATCATACATAACTATTTTTTTTATTTACTTTGTGATAAAATTTATATATAAAGGTAGTGATAATATGAGTTTTGGAGTATCATTTTCAAGTCTAAGTCTCTTTTATAGTATATTACTAACTATAACTTATTTCAAAAAGAGAAGAGCTAAAAACTATGAAACAAAATTATATGGATGGTTAATAATAACAAATTTAATAGGACTCGTCCTCGCCATTGCGTGTTATTTCTTTGTATTAAATAAAGAAACATACGAAATAGCAAACTTTATAATCTCACGATTTTATTTGATATATCTAACAACATGGATAATGATACTTACAATGTATGTAATCATGATATCAGTTAAACAAGAAAGCTTAGAAAAAACATGGGACAAATTACTAAAATATATGATAATCATATGGTTTATAGCAAGTTTTATCACTTTTATCTTACCATTAAATTATGTAAACACAAATAATTTGGTATATTCATATGGAACATCTGCAAATTTTACTTTCTTAATAGGCTTCCTATTTGAAATAGTATGCTTTATATTCATGTTAAAAAATATAAAGAGCATAAAAAATAAAAAATATTTGCCAATAATCTTATACATGATAGGCGGCACAATTGTAATGGCTATTCAAAAACTAAATCCGGGATTACTACTAATGACATCTGCTGAAACTTTTGTAACATTCTTAATGTATTTCACAATAGAAAACCCAGACATGAAACTTATTAATGAACTAGAACTTGCTAAAAGTTCAGCCGAAAAAGCAAATCGTGCTAAAACAGAATTCTTAAGCAGTATGTCTCACGAAATAAGAACACCTCTAAATGCAATTGTAGGTTTATCAGAAATAATAAATAAAACTGACGATGTAAAAGAAATACATGAAGACTCAAAAGATGTAGTAAATGCAAGTTACACACTTCTTGAAATAGTAAACAGTATTCTAGACATAAGTAAAATTGAAGCAGGAAAAATGGAAATAGTAAAAGTTAACTATAATCCTAAAGACGAAATACAAAAACTTGCAAAACTACTAGAAACTAGAATAGGCTCAAAAGACTTAAAACTATACGTTGAAATAGATAACAATTTACCTAACGTTTTATATGGAGACTTAAACAAGGTAAAACAAATAATATCAAATTTACTATCAAATGCAATCAAGTACACTGAAAGTGGTCGTGTAGATTTAAAAGTTGTGGTAGAAAACACAGACAAAATATGTAACTTAGAAATAATGGTAAAAGATACAGGTCGTGGTATCAAGGAAGAACAACTTTCCCACTTGTTCACAAAGTTTGATAGACTTGAAGCAGACAAAAACACATCAATTGAAGGAACAGGACTAGGGCTTGCAATAACTAAAAGCTTAGTAGAAATGCTTGGTGGTACTATAAATGTAGAAAGCACATATGGCGTAGGAAGTATGTTTTCTGTAACAATTCCTGAAGAAATATCTGTTGTTATCTTAGAAACTACAGAAACAGAAAGTATTACAAAATATAACGGAGTAACTTCTCTTATTGTAGACGACTCAAAACTAAACCTTAAAGTAGCAGAAAAAATACTATCTGAATATGGTTTAACTACAGAAACAGTACTAAGTGGAGATGAGTGTATAGACAAAATAAAAAGAGGTAACATTTACGATATAATATTTATGGACATAATGATGCCTAACAAGGGTGGTGTAGAAACCCTTAAAGAACTTAAGTCACTTCCTAACTTTAATACACCAGTAGTCGCATTAACTGCAGACGCAATGGAAGGCCAAAAAGAAGCATATTTATCTGCTGGATTCATTGCATACTTATCAAAACCAATTGACCGTCAAGAACTAGAGTCTTTCTTAAAAAAAGAATTAAAAGACAAAGTAACACTAGAAAATACTAAAAGTTCTGTCAAAGAAGAAATCAAGCCTGCCAAAAAAGAAAATAATAAAGAAGAATTACTTACTAGTGTTGGACTAGACCTAAAAAAAGCATATGAGTTCTTTATGGACATAGATACTCTTATTCCACAACTAAAAGAATACCTTGCTGAAAGTGTAGAAAATAAGCGTGTTATAAAAGAGTCTTATAATAAGAAAGATGACATCAACTATGAAATAGTAGTTCACAAACTAAAAAGTGAAAGTAGAATGCTTGGACTTACTAGCTTAGGTGAAATGTTCTATAATCATGAACTAGCTGCTAAAAGAAAAGACTGGGACTATATAAATAAGGAATACACTTCATTAATAAACGAATATGATAAAGTATTAAATGCGTTAAAGAACTTATAAATGACATTTGTTTAAAAAAATGTTATAATTGAATCTATAGGAGGTTTTATATGGAAAATGAAATATATATTGGTGATAACTTAAAAGTGATGAATAGTAAAGCATTTTTAAAATATCAAAATAAAGTGAAAATGATTTATATAGATCCACCTTACAATACTCAAAATGAAAAAAGTTACAAAGATAAAATTGAAAGTGAAGAATGGACAATCTTTATGAGAAAAAGATTATTAATATCAAAAAAGTTTATGAAAAATGATGGCATTATTTTCATAAGCATAGATGACAATGAATATGCTAGCCTTAAACTTATATGTGATGAAGTATTTGATAAAAAAAATTTTGTAGGTACATTTATAACTAGACAATCACAAAGAAGCAATGCCAAACACATAAATATCATTCATGAATATATTTTGTGTTTTGCAAAAAACAAAGACAAACTACATAAATTTGTAATGAATAGAATGCTAATACCAGAAGATAGAAAAATGATAAATAAGTTAAATTTGACTATTAAAAAGATAATATCTGAAGAAGGTTTAGAAAAGGCTAATCAAAAAATAAAAGAAATAATTAAAGACTACTGTAAAACTTATAGCATATCATGGTTAAAAAATTATAACAATGTTGATGAAAATGGAAATATATATTTTGCGATGGACTTATCAACTCCAGGTAAACCCAGAAAAGTTGACATTCCAGAGATAGGCATAAAGTTAAAACCACTTCCAACAAGAGGATGGTCAAGTGATAAAAAATTCATAAGTTTATATAATGAAAACAGACTGTGTTTTAAAGATAATAGACCATATGCCAAACACTATTTGTATGAGTCTGAAGATAACGTGCCATCAATATTAAATTTCTATTCAAGACAAGGCACAAATGATTTAAAAAAATTAGGTTTAGAAAATATATTTGACACACCGAAACCGGTTGAACTAATAAAATTTTTAATAAGAATTTCAACCAATAGTAACGATATAGTTCTTGACTTTTTCGCAGGTTCTGGAACTCTTGCACAAGCTGTTTATGAAGTAAATGCTGAGGATAATAAGAATATAAGTTACGTTCTTATTCAATTAGATGAACCTGTAAATACTAAAAGTCCTGTGTATCAAAAATGTAGGTCATTAAACATAAGGCCATCAGTTGATTCAATTTTAAAATATAGATTGGAAAGCTTTTTGAAGAAATCTCAAAAAGAAATTGATTTTAAATATTACGAAATGAAGTAAGGAGAAGTGACAAAATGAAAAACGAAAATCTAGCATTGTTTGAAAAAGGCAAATTTGCGCCTATAAATCACGGATTTATGATGGAAGGAACAGAAATACTACAAAAGGTAGAAGAACTTCAAGTTAAATATAAAAAAGAAGATACTGATACTTTTATTAATGAGTTAAGGGATTCTATAGTTGGTTACACACTTGGTTTTAAACTAATTAATACAGATAAACATGGCTTTGATTGTAAATTATCAAAAAATGAAAATTGCTATCTAGAAGTAAAATCAGCTAGTTTAATAGCGAAAAGTTGGACAGCAACATTTAATGATACAACTCTAGAAAAAGCAGAAGCATTTAAAGATGAAAAATTGTATTTAGCACTAGCAATATGGAAGGATGCAAGTAATCTATTATTTATATGTTATGGTCAAAATCCGAAAATAGGCGAATTTTTAGAAGAAAAAGTAAGATGGTTTAAAAAAGGACAAACAGTTAGAAGCACTCAATCGCTATCTTTAAGTGCATTAATATTTAAATATGATTTTAAACTACTGGCAGTCAATAAGACAAAACAGGAATTAATCAATTTGTTAAAGCTTAAAAATAGAAATTTTGCAAAATTGGCATGTAACAATATAATTTCTTTAAATGAGTTTAAAACTATTAAAGAAAAAAGGCAATCAAAAATGTGCCTTGAAAAAATGTAAACAAATCAAAGTTTTAAACTGTAAACAGAAGAGACTAAAATCTTTTCTGTTTATTTAATTTATCTATAAAAAACACCCTGTAAACTTTACAAAAAAAATTAATCAAAAAACACTTGATTTTTACACAATTTTATCATATAATGATATACGTATGACTGCGGAGAAGCGCAAGGTTGCTGATACACCCGGTTAAGTTGTAAATATTTAATTTAGTATCAGGTAATTTGTGTGGAGCGAGTCTATTTGAAATAGGCGAAGGAGGGTAATTTATGGCAAAAGAAAAAGTTCGTATCAGATTAAAAGCGTATGATCACAGAGTACTTGATCAAGCAGCTAGCAAAATTGTTGATACAGTAAAACGTACAGGTGGTGTTGTTTCTGGACCAGTTCCACTACCAACAGACATCGAAAAAATCACAATTCTAAGAGCTGTTCACAAATACAAAGATTCACGTGAACAATTTGAAATGAGAACACACAAAAGATTAATTGATATCGATAGTCCAAGTAAAGAAACAGTAGATGCATTATCTCACTTAGATTTACCAAGCGGAGTAGATATTCAAATTAAATTATAAGATTTAGTAGGGAGGAAAAACAATGAAAGGAATCTTAGGACGTAAAGTTGGAATGACACAAGTATTCACAACTAACGGATTACTTATACCTGTAACTGTAGTAGAAGTTGAACCAAACGTTATAACTCAAATCAAAACAGTAGAAAAAGATGGGTATAATAGTATTCAATTAGGTGCTTTTGCAAAAAGAGAAAAAGTATCTAATAAACCAGAAATGGGACATGTTAAGAAAGCAAATACTACACCTAAGCGCTTCTTAAAAGAAATTAAAGGATTAGATGTAACTAACTATGAAGTTGGTCAAATAATCGGTGTAGACACATTCGAAGTAGGAGAACTAGTAGATGTAACAGGAACTTCTAAAGGTAAAGGTTTCCAAGGAACAATTAAGAGACATAACTTTAGTAGAGGACCTATGGGACACGGTTCACACTATCATAGAGCTGTTGGTTCTCGTGGACCAATGAGACCAATGAGAGTCTTAAAAGGTAAGAAATTACCAGGACATATGGGTAATGAAACAGTAACAATTCAAAACCTAGAAATCATAGCAGTTGATGTAGAAAATAATTGCTTACTAATAAGTGGTAATATACCAGGACCTAAAAAAGGTTATGTAATAGTAAGAACTGCTATTAAAAACGGTGGAAAAGTTGAAGCTAAAGAATTAGTTTCATACGTAGTAGAAGAAGTTATAGAAAATAACGAGGTAGTAACTGAAGAACTAACTGAAACAGTTGAAACTCCAGTTGCTGAAGAAGTAACAGAAGAAACTGCTACAGAAACTCCAGAAAAGGAGGATGCTGAATAATGGCTAAATTAGATGTAATAAAACTAAACGGAGAAAAAGCTAGCACTGTTGAATTAAACGATGCTATCTGGAATATCGAAGTAAACGAAATAGTATTAAGTGAAGCAGTAAGATTACAAATGGCTTCATTAAGACAAGGTACACATGATACTAAAGGTAGAAGCGAAGTATCAGGTGGCGGAAGAAAACCTTGGAGACAAAAAGGAACTGGACGTGCTCGTCAAGGTTCAATTAGAGCCCCTCACTGGGTAGGTGGAGGAATCGTTTTTGGACCAACACCAAGAAGTCATAGTTTCAAAATGAATAAAAAAGAAAGAAGACTTGCAATTAAAAGTGCTCTTTCAGATAAATTACAAAATAAAGAAATATGCGTAGTTGATAGTTTAGAATTAACTTCACCTAAAACAAAAGAATTTAATAACACATTAAATACTTTAAACTTAAATGGTAAAACATTAATAGTAACTGATGGAGAAAATGGTAATGTTGTATTAGCTTCGAGAAACATGGCTAACTTGCATGTTATTGAACCATCAAGTATTAACGTTTTAGACCTAGTAGGTGCAGATAACTTACTTATCGATGTAGCAAGCGTTAATAAAATAGAGGAGGTGCTTAAATAATGAATATAGAAATAATAAAAGCACCAGTAATAACTGAAAAAACAAATAACTTAGCTAGTGCTAACGTATACGTTTTCAAAGTTGACAAATCTGCTAACAAAACAGAAATTAAACAAGCTATTGAAAACAAATGGAACGTTAAAGTTTTAAGCGTTAACACTACTAATACACAAGCTAGAAAAAGAAGAGTTGGAAAGTACACAGGTTACACAACTCCTTACAAAAAAGCTTATGTAAAACTTAAGGAAGGCTCTACAATAGAGTTTTAGTAGGTGATTATAATGGCAATAAAGAAATTTAAACCAATAACTAACGGAACTAGAAACATGAGTACTTTAGTAAATGAAGAAATCACATCAAGTACTCCTGAAAAAAGTTTATTAAGAAAAACTAAAAGCAACGCTGGAAGAAACAATCAAGGTAAAATCACTGTAAGACATAGAGGTGGCGGAGTTAAAAGAAAATATCGTGTAATAGATTTCAAAAGAAATAAAGACGGTGTTATCGGAACTGTTACAAGTATCGAATATGATCCAAATAGAAGTGCAAACATTGCATTAATAACTTATGCTGATGGAGAAAAAAGATACATTATCGCACCTTTAAACTTAAAAGTTGGTGATAAAATAGAAAGTGGAGAAAATGTTGATATCAAAGTTGGTAATGCTCTTCCACTTATGAACATTCCAGTTGGTACAGTAGTACACAATGTTGAATTAAATCCTGGTAAAGGTGGACAACTAGCACGTGGTGCTGGTTCAAGTGCACAAATATTAGGTAGAGAAGGAAAATATGTTTTATTAAGACTTAAGTCTGGTGAAACAAGAAAAGTTATGGGAGTATGTCGTGCAACTATAGGAACTGTTGGTAACTTAGATTACGAATTAGTTCATTTAGGAAAAGCAGGAAGAAAAAGACACATGGGATGGAGACCTACTGTACGTGGTAGCGTTATGAACCCTAACGATCACCCTCATGGTGGTGGTGAAGGTAAAGCACCAGTTGGTAGAAAAGGACCTATGACTCCATGGGGTAAACCAGCTCTTGGACTTAAAACTCGTAAAACAAAGAAAGCTAGCGAGAAATTAATAGTATCTCGCAGAAATAAATAGAAAGGATTTGTGCGTATGTCAAGAAGTTTAAAAAAAGGACCTTTCGTTTTTGACAGATTACTTAAGAAAGTACAAGCTCTAAACGAAAGTGGAAAAAAAGAAGTAATTAAAACTTGGTCACGTCGTTCAACTATATATCCAGATTTCGTTGGACACACATTTGCAGTTCATAATGGAAAAGATTTCATTCCAGTATATGTAACTGAAGACATGGTTGGACATAAACTTGGTGAGTTTGCATTAACTCGTAAGTTTGGTGGACATGCTGGCGAAAACAAATAGGAGGGTAAATTATGGAAACTTATGCAATACATAAAGGTGCCATGATCGCACCTAGAAAAGCTAGAATGACACTTGACCTTGTAAGAGGTAAAAAGGTTATTGAAGCAAGAATGATTTTATTAACAACTAACACTAAAGCTAGTCGTTTAATAAAGAAAGTATTAGATAGTGCTGTTGCAAATGCAGTAAATAATCTAGGATTAAAAGAAGAAGACTTATACGTTGTTGAAACTTACATCAACGAAGGAGTTACATTAAAAAGAAGTAAAATCGCGTCACGTGGAAGCGTTGACAAACGTGATAAAAGAACAAGTCACATCTTTGTAAAAGTTAGTGACAAGAAGGAGGACTAAGCTATGGGGCAAAAGGTAAGTCCAGTCGGACTAAGAATAGGAATCAATAAAGACTGGGAAAGTAAATGGTATGCACCAAATAAAGATTTCGCTAAATACTTAAACACAGATATTAAAATTCGTGAATATTTAGAAAAAAATCTTAAAGGTAGCTCAGTCGCTAGTATAGTTATTGAAAGAAATAACAAAAGAACAAATATAATAATCAATACTTCAAAACCAGGTGTAGTAATCGGTCGTGGTGGAGAAGAAATAGAAAAACACAAAAAAGCACTTGCAAAATTAACTGGTGAAGATATTTACATTTCAATAGTAGAAATCAAACAACCAGACTTAAATGCAGCATTAGTTGCAGAACAAATCGCAATGCAAATTGAAAATCGTGTATCATTTAGAGTTGCTCAAAAGAAAGCAATCAGAAACACAATGAAAGCAGGAGCAAAAGGTATCAAGACTTTAATATCTGGACGTTTAAATGGTGCTGAAATAGCAAGAAGCGAAGGATATAACGAAGGAACTGTACCACTTCATACATTAAGAGCTGACATCGATTATGCTCATAAAGAAGCTGACACTATCTACGGAAAAATCGGCGTAAAAGTATGGATCTATAAAGGAGAAATCCTTCCTGCCAAAGGAAACAAGGGAGGTAAAGAAAATGCTAATACCAAAGAGAACTAAGTATAGAAAACCTCACAGAATTAGTTACGAAGGCAAAAGTAAAGGTAAAAACGTATTATCATTCGGTGAATACGGTCTAGTTGCTAAAGAAGGCGCTTACATCACTGCAAGACAAATAGAAGCAGCCCGTGTAGCTATGACAAGAGAAATGAAAAAGTCTAAAAGAGGTAAAGTATTTATTAACATATTCCCTCATTTAGCGAGAACTAAAAAACCACTAGAAGTTCGTATGGGAAGTGGTAAAGGTAATGTTGAAGAATGGGTTGCTGTTGTAAAAGAAGGTAAAATCATGTTTGAAATGACTGATGTTACTGAAGAGACAGCTAGAGAAGCATTTCGTTTAGCTGGACATAAGTTACCTATCAAGACTAAATTCATAAAGAAAGAAGAGGTGCAAACTAATGAAAACTAGTGAAATAAGAAAAATGACTACTGAAGAGATTAACTCAAAAATAGTTGAACTTAAAGCTGAGTTATGGAATTTGCGTTTCAGTGGTGCTACTGGTTCTTTAGAAAAACCTCACAAAATCAGAGAGTTACGTCATGACGTTGCAAGATTAAAAACTGTACTTAACGAACGTAAGGAAGATAAGTAGGAGGATTTATGGAAAAGACTAAAGAAACAAAAGTTGGAAAAGTTGTAAGCACAAGCATGGACAAAACAATCGTAGTATTAACAGAAACTTACAAAAAACACCCACTATACAAGAAAAGAGTTAAATACTCTAAAAAATATAAAGCACATGATGAAGAAAACAAAGCAAAAGTAGGAGACACTGTTAGAATAGCAGCATGTCGTCCACTTTCAAAAACAAAAAGATATGTATTAGATAGCATTATTGAAGAAGCTATCGTACTTTAAGAAAGGAACGTGAGTATTAATGGTACAACCAGAAAGCCGTTTAAAAGTTGCCGATAACTCAGGCGCAAGAGAAATCTTAGTTATAAGAGTACTTGGTGGCTCATTCGTAAGAAGCGGAAATATTGCAGACGTTGTAGTAGGAACTGTTAAAAAAGCAATACCTAACTCTAACGTTAAAAAGGGAAAAGTCGTAAAGGCTGTAATAGTTAGAACAGTTAAAGGCGTAGAAAGACCAGATGGTTCACACATCAAATTTGATGACAATGCTTGTGTTCTAATTAAAGATGATAAGAGTCCTGTAGGAACACGTGTTCTAGGACCAGTTGCTAGAGAACTTCGTGATAAAGATTTCATGAAAATCGTGTCTCTTGCACCAGAAGTATTATAGGAGGGGTACTAGATGAAAATTAAAGTTGGAGATAAAGTAAGAGTAATTACTGGTTCAAACAAAGGTAAAGAAGGAAAAGTATCAAAGGTTTTAAGAAACGAATCTAGAGTTATTGTTGAAGGTGTAAATATTGTTAAAAAACACGTTAAACCTAACAGAACTAACGAAACAGGTGGAATTCTTGAAATTGAAGCTCCTATTCATATTTCAAATGTATTTGTTCTTTCTGAAGAAAAGAAAGAAAACAAAAAATCTAAGAAAGAATCTAAATAGGAGGAAATAATATGGAAACATTAAAGAAGAAATATAATGAAGAAATAACTCCTGCTCTTATAGAAAAATTTGGATACACTTCTAAAATGGAAGTTCCAAAACTAGAAAAAATAGTTCTAAACATGGGTGTAGGAGATGCAACTACTGATTCTAAATACTTAGATGCTGCTGTTAAAGAATTAACTGTAATAGCTGGACAAAAACCAGTTGTAACAAAAGCTAAAAAATCAATTGCAGGATTTAAATTAAGAGAAGGAAACAAAATTGGTTGCAAAGTTACACTTCGTGGAGAAAGAATGTATATATTCTTAGAAAAATTAATAAACATCGCACTACCTCGTGTACGTGACTTTAGAGGAATCTCAAAAGGAAGTTTTGATGGAAGAGGAAACTATACTTTAGGAATTAAAGAACAACTTATATTCCCAGAAGTAGACTATGATCAAGTAATTAAAACTAGAGGCTTAGATATAGTTATAGTAACAACTGCTAAAACTAATGAAGAAGCTTTAGAATTACTAAGTAGTTTTGGTTTACCTTTCAAGAAATAGGAGGTCTAAGTAATGGCAAAAACAAGTAAAAAAGTTAGTCAAAAAAGAGGAAGCAAGTTTGAAGTAAGAAATTACACTAGATGTGAAAGATGCGGAAGACCTCACAGTGTATTAAGAAAGTTTGGACTATGCCGTATTTGCTTTAGAGAACTAGCTTACAAAGGTCAAATACCTGGCGTTAAAAAGTCTAGTTGGTAAGAAGGGAGGACTTATTATGAATGATTTAATATCAGATATGCTTACAAGAATGCGTAATGCGCTTGCTATGAAATATACAAGTGTAGAAGTAATTGGTTCAAAAATGACAAAAGAAATCGCTACAATATTAACAAATGAAGGATACATTGAAGGATTTGAAGTTGTAAAAGATGGTGCAACTGAAAAATTACTAATAAACCTAAAATATGGTGCAAAAAAAGAAAGAGTTATAACAGGACTTAAAAGAATCAGTAAACCTGGTTTAAGAGTATATGTTAAAGCTAACGAAGTACCTAAAGTATTAAATGGTTTAGGAATAGCTATAGTATCTACTTCTAAAGGAGTAATGACAGATAAGGAAGCAAGAAAAGAAAACCTTGGTGGAGAAATTCTTGCATACATCTGGTAAGGAGAAATTATGAGTAGAATAGGTAAAAGAGTATTAGTTATACCTGAAGGTGTAACAGTTGAAGTTAATAATAGCGATATCTTAGTATCAGGAAAACTAGGAAGTTTAGAACTAACAGTTAAACCTGGAATCAACGTAACAGTTGAAGATAAGAACGTAACAGTTACAAGAGATAATGATTCTAAAGAATTAAGAAGCTTACACGGAACAACAAATGCAAACATCAAAAACATGATTGAAGGAGTAAGCACAGGATTTAAAAAAGAATTAGAAATAAATGGTGTTGGTTACAAATTCCAAGTAGCCGGTAACACTCTAACAATAAGTGCAGGATATAGTCATCCAGTTAAAATGGAAGCTCCAAAAGGAATAACTTTAGAGAGTCCTAGTCAAACTGAACTAAACATAAGTGGTTTTGACAAACAAGTTGTAGGAGAATTTGCTGCACAAGTTCGTAAAGTACGTGGACCAGAGCCATATAAAGGTAAAGGAATTAAGTACAAAGGCGAATTTATAAGACGTAAGGAAGGAAAGAAAGCTGCATAGGAGGTAAGAAAGTATGATTAAAAAAGAAAGTAAAAACGTAAATCGTTTAAAAAGACATGCTCGTATAAGAAAAAATTTATCTGGTACAAGCACAACACCAAGATTAAACATATTTAGAAGTAATACTAACATTTATGCACAAATTATAGATGATGAAAAAGGTGTTACTTTAGTAAGTGCCTCAAGCTTAGACATGAAACTAAATGGTTCAAACATTGAAAATGCTAAAAAAGTAGGAACTGAAATTGCTAAAAGAGCATTAGAAAAAGGAATTACAGAAGTAGTATTCGATCGTGGTGGATACCAATATCACGGAAAAGTTGAATCATTAGCTGATGCAGCAAGAGAAGCTGGACTTAAATTCTAAGGGAGGGACTATAAGAAATGGATAATATTAGAGAAAAAAATAACAAAGAAAGAACAAATAAAAGAGAATTTGTTAAGAAAAGTCCTTACGAAGAAAAAGTAATATCAATTGGACGTGTATCAAAAACAACTAAAGGTGGACGTACAATGAGATTTACTGCAACAGTTGCTGTTGGAGACAGAAAAGGTAAAGTAGGTTTAGGAACAGGAAAAGCTAACGAAGTACCAAATGCAATTTCAAAAGCTATTAAAGCTGCTGAAAAAAATGTGATAACAGTTAACCTAGTTGAAGGTAGAACACTAAGTCATGAAGTAATTGGTAAATGCGGAGCTGCTAAAGTTTTAGTAAAACCTGCAAAAGCCGGTAGTGGAATCATTGCTGGTGGACCAGTTCGTAATGTACTTGAACTTGCTGGGGTTAAAGATATTGTATCAAAAAGCCTAGGAAGTAATACACAAATAAACACTGCAAAAGCTGCTATGGATGCATTAAAACAACAAAAAAGCATAAGCCATATTGCAAGCTTACGTGGTAAAAAAGTAGAGGAGATTATAGGATAATGAAATTAAATGAATTAAAAATGAATCCTGGGTCTACTCAAAAGAGAAAAATTGTTGGTAGAGGACCAGGAAGTGGATTAGGAAAAACATCTGGTCGTGGTGAAAAAGGTCAAAAAGCTCGTTCAGGAGCAAGTATCAAGCCATGGTTTGAAGGTGGACAAAATCCATTATACAAAAGAATTCCAAGAAGAGGATTCAATAATGCAAGATTTACTATTAGATATGCAATAGTAAACGTTAGCGATCTTAACAGATTTGAAGACGGTTCAACTGTAACACCAGAAATGCTAAAAGAAGCTGGATTAGTGAAAAAAGAATTAAACGGTATCAAAATTTTAGGAAGTGGAGAACTTACTAAAAAGTTAACTGTTAAAGCTAATATATTCACAAACGGTGCTATAAACAAAATAGAAAGTAACGGTGGAAAAGTTGAGGTGATTTAGATGTTTGCAACATTCAAGCAAATATTTAAGAAAACTAACAAAGACTTAAAAAGTAGAGTACTATATACACTTGGTGCATTATTCATTTTCGCATTAGGAAATGCAATAACTGTACCAGGTATGAGTGCTATAACAGAAAACTTGGGTTTTCTAGAATTATTAAATGCAATGAGTGGTGGAGGACTAAAACAATTTAGTATATTCGCTCTAGGTGTAATGCCATACATTACTGCTTCAATACTACTTCAAGTACTTCAAATGGACTTAATGGGAATAACATATTTCCAAGAGTTAAAAGAAATGGGAGAAGAAGGTAGACGTAAAATTAATCAAATAAATAGATACCTTGGTATAGGTTTTGCTCTTATAGAAGGTTACATTTATTCAATTATGTTTATGGGAAAAACTGCTACTCCTCTTGAATATGTAGAAATAAGTTTAATCTTAACAGCAGGTACAGCATTCTTACTATACCTAGGAGATCAAATAACTAATAAAGGTTTAGGAAATGGTATTAGTCTAATTATCATGGCTGGTATCGTAAACACAATGCCTAGAATGATGATAGAAGCATTTAATGCACTAGCAATAAATGGCTCAAACACATTCTTAGGAATACTATCATTTGTAATATTTATATTACTATATATAGGAATAATAGTTGGAGTAATATATGTACAAGAAGCTGAAAGAAGAATACCTATACAATATTCAAACAGAAGTGCAGGTACTTATAAAGCAAATACATCATTCTTACCATTAAGAATAAACTCTGCTGGAGTTATGCCAGTAATATTTGCCTCAGCCGTACTAGCAATACCAACTACACTAACATATATCATAAAAAATGAGAGTTTTAAATTATTCGTTGATAAATACTTATCAACACAAACTCCTGTTGGATTTATAGTATATATCTTATTAATAATAGCATTTACTTATGGCTATACATACTTGGCTGCAGTAAATCCAGAAGATATATCAAAAAATCTAAACAAACAAAATGGATACATTCCAGGAATAAGACCTGGTACAGAAACAACAAAATACGTATCAAAAGTATTATCAAGAATTACATTCATGGGAGCAATATTTATAGCAATAATCGCTGCAATACCAATTATATTTAGTTGGATTTCAGATATGCCAAGCATAGTAACTCTTGGTGGTACAAGTATCCTAATCGTTGTAGGAGTATTATTAGAAACATATAAACAACTTGAAAGTTCAGTAGCATCTCGTGCTTATAGGAGGTAATAAAAATGAACATCATTTGGATTGCTCCACCTGCCGCTGGCAAGGGAACATTTAGTAGTTTATTAAAAGAAAAATATGGTTTCAACCATATAAGTGCTGGAGACGTACTTCGTGAACAAGTCTCTCTTGGTAGTGATATTGGTAAAGAAGTAGAAAGTATTATTTCTAAAGGTGAAATGGTTAACGACAATTTAATGAAACGTCTTATAGAAACTAAATTAAAAAGTCTAGACCTTACTATCCCATTCATGATGGATGGTTACCCTAGAAAAATAAATCAAGCACACGACTACGAAGAAATACTAAGTAGTCTAAACTTAAGTGTTGATAAAGTAATATTTATTAACATTGATAAAGAGACAGGCCTTAAAAGAATACTAGGACGTGCAACTTGTCCACAATGTAAAAGAACATATAACTTATTAACAGGTTACAACACACCTAAAAATGCAAATCTTTGTGATGAGTGTAACGTAGAATTAATAACACGTACAGATGATACAAAAGAGGCGTACGAGAAAAGATATGACATTTACATGACAGAAACAGCTCCAGTAATTGAGTACTACCGTTCTTTAGGTAAACTAATAACTATAGACGGAACAAAAGAGCCTGAAATTACACTAAGTAATTTAGAAACTCTTCTAGGAGTTAAAAATGGTTAGTACTAAAACTGAAAGTGAATTAAGTCTTATGCGTTACGCTGGAAAAGTAGCTTACGAAACATTAAATCTAATGGAAAGTTTGATACATGAAGGCGTAACAACTAAGCATCTTGATATAGAAGCAGAAAAATTTATTAGAAGCAAAAACTGCACACCTTCTTGTCTTGGATACGAAGGATTTCCTAGTAGCATATGCGCTTCAATAAATGACGAAGTAGTTCATGCTATCCCAAGTAACAGGAAACTCAAGTCTGGTGACATAATCACTATTGACCTAGTAGTAACTTATAAAGGATACATGGCAGATACTGCAAGAACTTACAAAGTAGGGCATGTTAGTAAAGAAAAAAGTGATTTACTTAAATACACTGAAGAAGCCCTATATAAAGGCTTAAGTGTAATAAAGCCCGGAATAATACTAAACGACGTTTGCACTGCTATAGAAAGTGTGGCAAAAGAGCATAATTACGGTGTAATTCGTGAACTTACCGGTCATGGTATTGGTAAGTATATGCACGAAGACCCAGACATACCAAACTATAGCAATAGTGAATCTAACCTAGTTCTAAAACAAGGTATGACACTAGCAATCGAGCCAATGTTTAGTTTACATAGTAGAAAAGTATGGATGCTTGAAGATGGTTGGACAATAACCACACAAGATGGTAGCCCTGCCGCACACTTTGAGCACACAATAGTAGTAACTGATAATGGTTACGAAATACTAACAGGAGAGTGAAAAATGGCTAAAGATGGATACATTGAAACAGAAGGGAAAGTACTAGAAATAATCCCAGGAGGGGACTTTAAAGTAAAATTAGAAAACGGTCATATTGTAGAAGCTCGCGTTTCTGGAAAAATGCGTCAAAACCTAATTCGTATCTTTCCAGGTGATACAGTATTACTAGAAATTCCAATTTGTGATTTAACACGTGGGCGTATAATTTATAGAAAATAATGGAGGTATTAAAATGAAAGTAAGACCATCAGTAAAACCAATATGCGATAAATGCAAAGTAATTAAAAGAAAAGGAAAAGTCATGGTAATTTGTGAAAATCCAAAACACAAACAAAGACAAGGTTAGGAGGTAATTATGGCACGTATTAAAAATATTGATTTACCAAAAGACAAAAGAATAGTTGTAGGTTTAACTTATATCTATGGAATTGGTCCTTCAAGAGCAAAAAAAATCTGTGAAGTGGCTAATGTTAGCGAAGACATCAGAGTAAAAGACTTAACAAATGATCAAGTTAACGACTTAAGAAAAGCATGTGATGCTTACATATTAGTTGGTGACTTAAAACGTGAAGTTGAAATGAACATTAAAACAAAAATGGAAATCAACTCATATCAAGGAACTAGACACAAAAAAGGTCTTCCAGTAAGAGGACAAAGAACTAGTAGAAATGCTAGAACTCGTAAAGGTAAAGCTAAAACAATAGCAAATAAGAAGAAATAGGAGGTTAAATAATGGCATATAATAGAAGAAAAAGAAAAGTCAAGAAGGATATAACTAGTGGTGTATGTCACATCCATGCTACATATAATAACACTATTGTAACAATAACTGACGAAGACGGTGGAGTAATAAGCTGGGCTTCAAGTGGTTCTATCGGATACAAAGGAAGCAAAAAGAAAACTCCATTCGCTGCAGGACAATCAGCAGAAGCTGCTGGTAAAGCAGCATATGATATGGGACTAAGAAAAGTTGCCGTATACGTAAAAGGTATAGGTGGAGGAAGAGAAACAGCTATCCGTTCTTTAGGAACAGCTGGACTTGAAGTAACATCAATTACAGATGTAACACCAATACCACATAACGGTTGCAGACCACCTAAGAGAAGACGTGTTTAGGAAAGGGGAATATATATGTTAAGATTTGAAAAACCAGATTATAAAGTTGTTGAATATGACGAAACAAACTTTTATGGAAAATTCGTACTTGAACCACTAGAAAGAGGTTTTGGTACAACAATTGGAAACGCATTAAGAAGAGTAATGCTATCTAGTCTTCCAGGAAGTGCTATTAAATCAATCAAAATTGATGGAGTACTTCACGAATTCCAAAAAATAGACGGAGTTAGAGAAGACGTAACAGAAATTATTCTAAACTTAAAAAAACTAGTATTAAAAAAATTTACTGAAACAGACAAAAAGCTTTACTTAAAAGCTTCAAAAGAAGGAGTAGTAACAGCTGCTGACATCACACCTGATGCTGACGTTGAAATAATTAACAAAGACTTAGTTATTTGTGAACTATCAAAAGGTGCAAGCATAAACATGGAAATACTAGTATCTAATGGACGTGGGTATGTTGATGCAAAAATAAACAGAAAAGAAATGAAAGACTTAGAAGTTGGAGTAATTCCAGTAGACTCTTTATTTAGTCCAATTGAAAGAATCAGTTATGAAGTAGAACCAGCTCGTGTTGGTCAAAGTGAAAATTATGACAAACTAATTATGGAAGTATACACAAACGGTGCTATAACTCCACAAGAAGCAATAGCCCTAGCTAGTAGAATTCTAATCGAGCACTTTGAAATATTAACAAAACTTAACAAAATATCAGATATGACAGGCCTTCTTGCAGATAAAGAAGAAGACCCAATACAAAAAACATTAGAAACACCTATTGAAGAATTAGACCTATCTGTAAGAGCTTACAACTGCTTAAAAAGAGCAGGACATCATACATTACAAGATTTAACTTCAATGAGTGAATCTGAAATGATGAAAATAAGAAACTTAGGTAAAAAATCATTAAAAGAAGTAATTGATAAAATTAAAGATATGGGACTTAAGTTCCGTGATGAAGATTAGGAGGTAAAAATGGCTTTATATAGAAAACTAAACAGAGATACTAAACAAAGAAGAAGTATCCTTTCTGGTTTAACAAAAACAGTTTTAACTAATGGTAAAGTTGAAACAACAGAAGAAAGAGCTAAAGAAGCAAGAAAATACGTTGATAAAATGATTACTTATGCTAAAAAAGGAGATTTAGTTTCAAGAAGAAAAGCACTTGCTTTCTTAGAAAATGATACTGAAACAGTTAAATATTTATTTGACACATTAGCTCCTAAATACGCAGAAAGAAATGGCGGATACACAAGAATTATCAAACTAGCTGAAAGAAGAGGAGACGACGCTTTAATAGTTAGTTTAGAACTAGTTTAATATTGAACTCTCAAGTAGAGTTCTTTTCTTTTGCAATAAAATGTTAATAACTATAAACTTATTAACACAACTCTTTCTTTTTATGTTATACTTTATATAGTAAAAAGGTGGTAACATGAAAGAGTTAAAAATAAATCTTAAATTTTTATCTAATTATTTTAAAAGTAGTAAAAGACTATTAATAATGAATATTATTTTAAATATTTTATTAATAATAACTTCAGTGGTATTACCGATAATAAGTGCTAAGGTAATTGTTGAATTAACAAATTATAACTTAAAAAAGGTGTTATACATTGCCATTATACTAGTCCTTATAAGAGTCTTTAGTACAATAATAAATTACTTTAGATATTCTTCCAATTGTAAAATTTATAATAATATACTATCTGATTTAAGAAAAGATTCTTTAAAAAGGATACACTCACTAACAAATCAAACTTTGGATAATAATTCGGTAGGTTTATTTGTAAAAAGAGTCAAAAACGATTCGGAAATAATATCTAAAACTTACTGGAGAATTTCTAATGATATCAAAAGCGTAATATCAACAATAGGTACGTTTATAGCAATATTTATAATAAATAAAACAGTATTCCTTTTTGCTTTATTTTATTTATTTTTAATTATTTTATTAGATAACTATAATCAAAAGAAAACAAGAAAACTAAGAGAAATAACAAATAAAGAATCTGAAATAACTACAAGTTTAATAACTGAAACCATCCATGGAATAAGAGACATTAAAATGCTTAATATAGAAAACAACACAAAAAAACTTATTAGTAATCAAATAACAAAATTACTAAATGGTTCTAAAAAAGAAAACGAAACTAATAGCTTAATAGGTGGCTTTACTGATATAATAAGTAACGTATGTGATTTTCTATTAATAATACTTTATATATATCTAATAAAAGAAAACACTTTATCTGTAGTAAATGCCTTAGTGCTTTATAACTATTCTTTAGGTTTAAGTTCATTTCATGGTTATACAGGTGAAATAGCAAATTACATTAGTAAGTTTAATTTATCAACAAAAAGAATAAAAGAACTTTTTGACAATGAAAAATTTACTACTGAAACATTCGGAACAAAACACATAAAAAAGGTAAAAGGAAAGTTTGAATTTAAAAGTGTTCACTTTAGTTATAAGAGAAATGAAGTATTAAAGGGAGTTTCTTTCACAGTTAACCCAGATGAAACAGTAGCCTTTGTTGGAAAAACTGGAAGTGGTAAAACAACTATATTTAACTTACTATGTAAAATGTATGAAGTAGACAAAGGAGAAATACTAATAGACGATGTTAACATAAATGAATTAGATAAAGACACAATAAGAGGAAACATAACAGTAATAAGTCAAAGTCCTTACATATTTAATATGTCTATAAAAGAAAACTTAAAACTTGTAAAACCGAATTTAACAAATAAAGAAATGAAAGAAGCACTTAAAACAGCATGCCTATATGACTTTGTAGAAAGCTTGCCTGATAAGTACGATACCATCCTAGGAGAAAATGGTATAACTCTATCAGGTGGACAAAAACAAAGATTAGCAATAGCAAGAGCTCTTATTCAAAAAACAGAAATAATTTTATTTGACGAAGCAACATCAGCTTTAGATAACGAAACACAAGAAAAAATTACTAAAGCAATTAACAATATGAAAAAAGAATACACCATCATGGTAATTGCACATAGACTATCCACAATAGTAAATGCTGATAAAATATTCTTTCTAAACAATGGAAAGATAGAAAAACAAGGGACGCATGATTACCTATTAAAAACTTCTAAATCTTACAAAAAACTATATGAAACAGAAATTAAGAAAGGAAAGTAGTATGAAAAAAACAAAAAATAACTTAAAATTCCTTTGGAATTATTCTAATAACTCAAAACATCTTTTAATACTAGTTATCTTACTTAATATAATTAAAATAATAATAAACACTTTAGTCCCTTTATACTCAGCTAAACTAGTACTAAATCTTTCAAATAATGAATTACATAGATTATTATTAATAGCACTTATACTACTTATCTTAGATTCCCTAAATAGCATATTAAACTACATAACATTAAAACTAAACGTTAAATTCTCTAGTGTAATATATCTTAATATAGAAAAAGATATAATAGATAAAATTCATACATTTACTAATAAGACTCTAGATAACACATCTACTGGTACAATAATAGATAGACTAGACTATGATTTAAGTAATATATCTAATATTTACTTTGACATCTTATATAGATTAACTGAATTTATCAAAAGTATAGGCATAATTGTTGCTATATTTATAATAAATCCTTTAGTAGGAATACTCTCTATATTATCTTTAACAATAATATTTTTAATAGATAACTATCAAGTATATAAAGTAACTAATTTAATAGATGATAAAAACAAAAAAAATGAAAAATTTACTGAATCTATTACAGAAGTAATAAGAGGTATGAGAGATATTAAAATGCTAAATATTGAAAAAAATACTATAAATAAACTAGATAATCAAGTAGACGAAACAATAGACTCAGAATTCAAAATAAATAAAACAACAAATATTCTAGGAAAACTAGCCTCTTTAATAGATGATTTAACTTCTTTATTTAATATATCTTTTTACGTATTTCTAATATCAAAAGGATCACTTACCATATCAAATGCGCTTGTTTTATATAATTATTATTCTAACATATCATCTTTTGGTGGTTACATCGGGCAAATAATGGATAATATAAATAAATTTAACATTTCTTCTGAAAGAATAAAAGAACTTTTTGACAATGAAAAATTTGCTACTGAAACATTCGGAACTAAACACATAAAAAAGGTAAAAGGAAAATTTGAATTTAAAAGTGTTCACTTTAGTTATAAGAGAAATGAAGTATTAAAGGGAGTTTCTTTCACAGTTAACCCAGATGAAACAGTAGCCTTTGTTGGAAAAACTGGAAGTGGTAAAACAACTATATTTAACTTACTATGTAAAATGTATGAAGTAGACAAAGGAGAAATACTAATAGACGATGTTAACATAAATGAATTAGATAAAGACACAATAAGAGGAAACATAACAGTAATAAGTCAAAGTCCTTACATATTTAATATGTCTATAAAAGAAAACTTAAAACTTGTAAAACCGAATTTAACAAATAAAGAAATGAAAGAAGCACTTAAAACAGCATGCCTATATGACTTTGTAGAAAGTTTGCCTGATAAGTACGATACCATACTAGGTGAAGGAGGAGTAACTTTATCAGGTGGACAAAAACAAAGATTAGCAATAGCAAGAGCTTTTATTCAAAAAACAGAAATAATTTTATTTGACGAAGCAACATCTGCTTTAGATAACGAAACACAAGAAAAAATCACTAAAGCAATTAATAATATGAAAAAAGAATACACAATAATGATAATTGCTCATAGACTATCAACAATAATAAATGCAGATAAGATATTCTTTTTAAACAAAGGAAAGATAGAATGCTCAGGAACTCATGAATATTTGCTAAAGCATTCAAAAGAATACAAAAAACTATATGAAACAGAAATAAAAACTAAAAAGTAAAAACTTTATGAAAATTAAACATAACCACTTTAACAAAAGCAAAATTTGTGATAAACTTATTATGATAGGTGATAATATGAAAGAAGAAATAAAAAAGAAAAAGAAAAAAAATAACAAAGCAACATTCAATTTACTTGAAGTAATAGTAATAATAGTAATGACTAGTCTTATAGTAGGTGTATCAACTGGGATAGTAGTATACAACAATTACTATGAAATAGATAAAAAGAACAATAAAGGCAACACGAACTACATAAAAGAAATAGAAGCAGCATATAACAACATATTAAATAGCTATGTAGAAAAAGTAGATGAGTCAGAACTTACTAACGCTGCCATAAAAGGCATGTATAGCTATCTAGGAGACCCATATACTAGTTATTTAGATAAAGACTCAACAACAAACCTAATGGATCGTTTAAACGGAGAATATAAAGGAATAGGCGTTGAAATAACAAGCACAGAGAGTGGCACAATGGTAATGACCGTATTTGATGGTAGTCCAGCTTCAAAAGCAGGTATAATGGTAGGAGACATAATAACAAAAGTTGCTGACAATGACGTACAAAATAGCACACCTAGTGTAGTATCAAATCTTATCAAAAGCACAAACGGCACAACAACTATAGAAGTACTAAGAGGTGGAGTATACAAAACTCTTGAAATAAACGTAGAAAAGGTTAGCATTCCATCAGTATCAAGTAACAACTTTGATGGAGTAGGATATATAAAAATAACAACATTCTCAAATAACACTTACGAACAGTTCAAAACAGCTCTTTCTAGCCTTGAAAAAGAAAATATTGATAGTTTAGTCATAGACGTTAGAAATAACGGTGGTGGCTTCTTAAATGCAGCCGTAGACATCGCAGAACTATTTATAGAAAAAGGTAAAAACGTATATGGCCTTGAAACAAAAGAAAAAACAGAATACTATAAAGACTCAACAAAAGAAAGTAGAAAATACAAAGTAGGAATACTTCTTAATAGTGCTTCAGCTTCAGCTTCAGAAATACTAGCAGCCGCTTTAAAAGAAAGCTACGGCGCCACATTACTTGGTCTAACTAGCTATGGAAAAGGCACAGTTCAAGAAACATCAGAATTAGAAACAGGTGGGATGATTAAATACACAACGGCTTACTGGCTAACACCTAATGGTAACAAAATTAACAATGTCGGACTAAAACCAGACGTTGAAATCACTGGAGACTATAATGACGACATGGACTACGAAAGTGACACACAATTACTTACTGCTATTAAAAATATGAAATAGCAGTTTTTCTTTACACTATAAAAAATTAAAATTTGCATGAAGTCCACAATGTATGGTATAATATTACCAGTGAGAGAAGGTTACCTATGAAATTAGAAATTGGTGACGTAATCAAGATTCACTGTTACAAGCATAACGGCATGATATATAAAACATGGGACAAAGCCATTGTACTTGATATCAAGAAAGACTTTATAGTATTGGGAAACGACAAAGTCTTAGTAACAAAAAAAGATGGAAGAAGTTGGCATACAAAAGAGCCAGCAATTATGTTCTTTTACAAAAACAGGTGGTTTAACATAATAGCGCAACTAAAAAGAAATGGACTATTTTACTATTGCAATATAGCTAGTCCTTATGTAATTGATAACGGTGTAATCAAATATATTGATTACGACTTAGACTTAAGAGTATTTCCAGACGGCGCTTTCAAAGTATTAGATAGGAACGAATATAACTATCATAGAAAACTTATGAAGTATCCTAAAGAAATAAACGAAATTATTAAATACGAGTTAACTTCACTAATAGAAATGAAAAGAAATGGAGCTAACCCATTTAATAAAGAAACAGTAGATTACTATTATAAGATTTATCAAAAAATCAATTAAAAATAGTAATCTTTTTCTTTGCCAAACATATACTAAAATATGAAAAAATAAAAAAATGTAAAAATTTAAATTTTTTTCAAAAAAAGTGTTGCATTATTTAAAAGTACGTGGTATTATATTACCCGTTGGTTGTGAAAGACCACGGAAAATATCTACAAAATACAACATTTCAAACAAATTTATAAAAAAATAAAAAAAATTGAAAAAAAGTGTTGCATTTAATAAAAGTTAGTGGTATGATATAACCCGTTGGTTGCAAAAGCACTCAACAAAACCTAGAAAAAACATCAACAAAATTGATAAATGTTGAATGATGTAAAAAAATAAAAAAAAGTTAAAAAAAGTGTTGACTTTTGGTTCTGGGTTATGATATATTATATAAGCAACTGCAAATAGTAGTTGCGAAAATGATCTTTGAAAACTAAGTAAAATGAATGAGTTTTGTTAGGATAAAATAATCAATTCCAAAATCGAATAGATTTTTATTGAGAGTTTGATCCTGGCTCAGGATTAACGCTGGCGGCATGCCTAAGACATGCAAGTCGTACGAAGGGGCCCAATGAAAAGAATTGAAATTCAGAGTGCTTGCACAAAGAATGGATTTTCTTGGATTTGGATTTTCCCCTTAGTGGCAAACGGGTGAGTAACACGTGGGTTACCTACCTCTAAGATGGGGATAACAGTTGGAAACGACTGATAATACCGAATGTGCTCTACGGAGTAAAGAAACCCTTAAAGCTTCGCTTAGAGATGGGCCTGCGGCGTATTAGCTAGTTGGTGGGGTAACGGCCTACCAAGGCGACGATGCGTAGCCGGACTGAGAGGTTGATCGGCCACACTGGGACTGAGACACGGCCCAGACTCCTACGGGAGACAGCAGTTAGGAATATTCGGCAATGGGGGAAACCCTGACCGAGCAATGCCGCGTGTGAGATGAAGGTCCTCTGGATTGTAAATCACTTTTATTTGGGAAGAATTGTAAGTAGAGGAAATGATACTTACTTGACAGTACCTTTTGAATAAGCCCCGGCTAACTACGTGCCAGCAGCCGCGGTAATACGTAGGGGGCGAGCGTTGTCCGGAATTACTGGGCGTAAAGGGTGCGTAGGCGGTCGCATAAGTTGGATGTGAAATACCCGGGCTTAACTTGGGGGGTGCATTCAAAACTGTGGGACTAGAGTACAGGAGAGGGAAGCGGAATTCCTAGTGTAGCGGTGAAATGCGTAGATATTAGGAGGAACACCAGT
>OHEP01000470.1_pt1 | contig 27950 bp, 24 predicted proteins | sample 1567271 | NCBI WGS metagenome assembly OHEP01 (sample SAMEA3879577, study PRJEB24766) | human gut metagenome | biome: human-associated habitat; feature: feces | place: USA | collected 1985/1987
GGTATCAATAACCTTTGTATATCTTTCAACTTCTGTAATTTCACCTTTTAAATATCTATTTGTAGACTTTTCAATTTCCTGTTCAGCTTCTTTTAAAAGTTCTTTCTTTGATTCTGGAACTGTAAGGTCAGCAATAGAAATTGTTACGCCTGATCTTGTTGCATATTTATACCCTAAATTTTTAAGAGTATCTGCAAGTTCTGCAGTTTTGGCTCCGCCAAATTCAAGATAAATCTGAGCAAGCAATTTGTTCAAGCCCTTTTTATCCATCTGTTTGTTGATGAAATCAAGGGAATGAGTTTTTGCATGTGTATAAGTATTTTCCATAGTTATATATTCCTCAATTTTTCTTTTTCTCGAAGGGAAATTTCCCTGCTATTATGCTAATGCCTTTCTAACAGCTTCGTTGAATATAATTCTACCAACAGTAGTTTCTATTCTCTTGCCTTTTTCATCACGAACTACAATCTTATCGTGAAGCGTAATTACCTTAGCTTCCAATGCAGCAATTGCATCTTCAAAGCTGTAGAAGTAACCTTTCACTTCTTGTTCAGGATCTTTTAATATTGTTAAGTAGTAAAGACCTAGAACCATATCTTGTGAGTGAGTGATGATTGGCTTACCATTAGCAGGAGCCAAAATATTATTTGTAGCTAACATAAGCATTCTTGCTTCTGTCTGAGCTTCAATTGAAAGTGGAACGTGAACAGCCATTTGGTCACCGTCAAAGTCAGCGTTGAATGCTGTACATGCTAACGGGTGTAATTGGATTGCACGACCTTCTACCAATTTTGGTTCGAATGCCTGAATACCTAATCTGTGAAGGGTTGGAGCACGGTTCAACATAACCGGATGTCCATCAATTACCTCTTCTAATATGTCCCAAACAATGTGTTCTGAACGTTCGATTTTCTTCTTAGCTGATTTGATGTTTTGAACATATCCTCTTTCGATAAGTTTGTTAACAACAAACGGCTTGAATAGTTCGATTGCCATTTCTTTAGGTAAACCGCACTGATTTAATTGAAGTGAAGGACCTACTACGATAACTGAACGACCTGAATAGTCTACACGTTTACCAAGCAAGTTCTGTCTGAATCGACCTTGTTTACCTTCAATAATATTAGATAATGATTTCAAGGCTCTGTTGTTAGGACCAACTACGGTTCTTCCACGTCTTCCGTTATCGATTAACGCGTCAACAGCTTCTTGTAACATTCTCTTTTCGTTTCTTACGATGATTTCAGGTGCGCCCATTTCCAAAAGTCTTTGTAAACGGTTGTTTCTATTGATTACACGTCTGTACAAATCATTCAAATCTGATGTTGCAAAACGCCCGCCGTCTAATTGAACCATAGGTCTTAAATCAGGCGGTGTAACAGGAAGAACGTCCATAATCATCCAGGTCGGGCTTGTATTTGAAGAAATTAAAGAATCTAATAATCTTAATCTTTTAATTAATTTAGATTTTTTCTGAACAGAAGTAATGTTACCTGCTAATTCAGTTCTGATTTCTTCAGCCAAACCGTTGATATCAATTTCAGCAAGAAGATCTTTGATAGCTTCAGCACCAATACCAACTTTTAAAGTTGATTCTTCGTTTTCAGCCATAAAGTCTTCGTATTCTTCTTCAGTTAATAATTGAAGTTTTTTGAAATCACTGTCGCCGCCATCAATTACAACATAGCTGTTGAAATAGATAACTTGTTCAAGATCTTTCAAAGTCATATCTAAAAGTAAGCCAAGATATGATGGGATACCTTTCAAGAACCAGATATGAGAAACCGGTGCTGCTAATTTTATGTGTCCCATTCTGTGACGACGAACTTTTGAATCTGTAACTTCAACTCCGCAGCGTTCACAAATTATACCTTTATGTCTTACTCTTTTATATTTTCCGCAATAACATTCCCAGTCCTTAGTCGGTCCGAAAATTCTTTCGCAGAACAAACCGTCTCTTTCAGGTTTTAAAGTACGGTAATTTATTGTTTCCGGTTTTGTAACTTCGCCGTGTGACCATTGAAGAATTCTATCCGGAGACGCTATACTTATTCGTATATAATCAAAATAATCAATACTTGTAGACAATTTTAATTCTCCTTATAATTAAAGATCACCGAAAGTAGTTGGAGTTTCAAAGAAGTTGATATTCAACAACTCAGAATCTACATCTGATAACGTGCGTTTTGGAGCGGCTTTTCTCAAATCGTCCATATCAGTCATCAAATCTACTTCCTGACCGTCTTTTTTAGCTACTGTAATATCTAAACCGATACTTTGCAATTCTCTTACAAGTACCTTAAATGATTCAGGAATACCCGGTCTTGGGATATTGTCACCTTTAACGATAGCTTCGTATGCTCTGTTACGTCCGTTAACATCGTCTGATTTGATTGTTAACATTTCTTGCAGAGTATATGCAGCACCGTAAGCTTCCAATGCCCAAACTTCCATTTCACCGAATCTTTGTCCGCCGAACTGAGCCTTACCGCCTAATGGCTGTTGTGTTACTAATGAGTAAGGACCTGTTGAACGAGCGTGGATTTTATCATCAACAAGGTGAACAAGTTTCAGAATATAAGATAAACCAACTGCGATAGGCTCATCAAACGGTTCACCGGTTCTACCATCGATAAGGTAAACCTTACCATCTTCTCTAACCCAGTCACATCCGGATTCTTTAATACCTCTTACAAGTTCTGCCTTTGTAGCGATTTCAGATTGGTTATCACCGTATCTTTCATCGAATGAAGGTGCTTCGTAGTGTTCACCTGTAAGATACGCTGCCAAACCTAATAAGCATTCATATGTTTGACCAACATTCATACGGGAAGGAACACCAAGAGGGTTCAATACTATATCTACCGGAGTACCATCAGGTAAGAACGGCATATCTTCTTTTGGAAGTATTCTTGATACGATACCTTTGTTTCCGTGACGCCCTGAAAGTTTATCACCAACAGATACTTTACGTTTTTGAGCTATGTAAACTCTGATTACTGTATTTGCACCAGGTGGTAATTCATCACCTTTTTCTCTATCGAATACTTTTACGTCAAGTACTCTGCCGCCTTCACCGTGAGGAACTCTCAGTGAATTATCTTTAACATCTCTTGCTTTTTCGGCAAAGATTGCTCTTAATAATTTTTCTTCAGGCGGGTGTTCAGATTCACCTTTCGGTGTAACTTTACCTACCAAAATATCGTCAGCATAAACTCTGGCACCGATACGTACAATACCGCGTTCATCCAAGTGTCTTAGAGCATCTTCTGAAACGTTTGGAATTTCACGGGTAATTTCTTCAGGTCCAAGTTTTGTTTGACGAGCTTCAATTTCAAGTTTTTCAATATGTAATGAAGTAAAGATATCATCGTGAACGCATCTTTCTGATAACAAAATAGCATCCTCGAAGTTGTAACCTTCCCAAGGCATATAAGCAACTAAAATGTTTTTACCTAAAGAAAGTTCACCGCCGCAAGTTGAAGCACCGTCAGCGATTACATCACCTGCTTTAACCTTGTCGCCTTCATTTACGATAGGTTTTTGGTTAATACAAGTGTCCTGGTTACTTCTTACATATTTCATTAATGTATAAATATGAGGTTTGCCGTGAGTATCGCGGATAACAATTTCTTCACCGACAACTCTTTCAACTGTACCGTCAACATCAGCTACAATAACCATACCTGAGTCTTTAGCAACACGAGATTCAAGACCTGTACCAACTCTTGGTCTTTGAGTGATTAAAAGCGGTACTGCTTGACGCTGCATGTTAGAACCCATCAATGCACGGTTAGCATCATCGTGTTCAATGAACGGAATCATTGATGTTGCAACAGAGATAATCTGAATAGGGCAAACACCAACATAGTCAACTTTTGAAGCTTCAGTCATAATAAATTCAGAACGGTATCTTGCAGGAACCATGTTTTCTACAAACGTTCTGTCTTTCTTCAACTTAACGTCAGCCGGAGCACAACGATAGTTTTCGTCAGCATCAGCTGTCATATAAACAACTTCATCAGTTACAACGCCGTCTTTTACAACAAAGAACGGAGATTCAACAAAACCGTAATCGTTAACTTTAGCGTGAGTAGCCAATGAACCGATCAAACCTGCGTTAGGTCCTTCCGGTGTTTCAATCGGACAAATACGACCGTAGTGAGAAGGGTGGATATCACGTACCGCAAATCCAGCTCTTTCTCTTTGTAAACCGCCAGGTCCTAAAGCTGAAATACGACGTTTGTGAGTCAATTCAGCAAGAGGGTTAGTTTGATCCATGAACTGTGATAACTGAGAACTTCCGAAGAATTCTTTTAATGAAGCAACTAAAGGTTTAGTGTTCAATAAGTTCAACGGAGTTAATGTTTCAGAATCTTGAAGAGTCATTCTTTCTTTAACGATTCTTTCAATTCTTGATAAACCTACTCTGAATTGGTTTTGAAGAAGTTCACCAACTGAACGGATTCTTCTGTTACCCAAGTGGTCAATATCATCCAATTGACCTTCATCGTAAGTTAAGTTGATTAAATATTCGATTGTAGAAACAATATCTTCAACAGTTAATGTTCTTTGGTTATTCGGAATATTTAAGTTTAATTTTTTGTTTAATTTATAACGACCAACACGACCGATATCGTATTTCTTTTCATCAAAGAATCTTGATTCCAAGATTTGACGTCCGCCTTGCGGAGAAGCCGGATCACCAGGTCTTAATTTTTTGTACAATTCGATTAATGCTTCATCAGTTGTTTCTGTAGGATCTTTTTCCAAAGTTTTCTTCAAGAATTCAAAGTGAGTGAATTTTGATTCCATTTCAGAAACAGTGATACCCATAGCTTTCAATAAAGTTGTAGCTAAGATTTTTCTGTTTTTGTCGATTTTAACGTGAATAACATCGTTAGAATCTGTTTCGATTTTCAACCAAGCACCACGGTTAGGAATCATAGTTGCGTTATATAAACGTTTTCCTGTAGGTGATGGATCACACTTGAAGTAAACACCAGGAGAACGAACGATTTGAGATACGATAACACGTTCTGCACCGTTTACAATGAAAGTACCTTTGTCAGTCATTGTAGGGATATCACCGATATAAACTTCTTGTTCTTTAATTTCACCGCTGTCACGGTTAACAAGCCTGATCATAACGCGTAACTGTTTAGCATAAGTTGCGTCATGGATTCTCGCTTCTTCTACTGTATACTTTGCATTATCGAAAGTATAGTTCGGTAAGAAGTGTAATTCTAATCTGCCTGTATAGTCTTTAATAGGAGAGAATGAAAGTAATTCTTCTTTCAAACCTTCTTTTAAGAACCATTCAAACGATTTTTTTTGCACTTCAATAAGGTCCGGTAAATCATCCAAACGAGTATGAGGAATACCCATTGGTGTTACTCTTTTTGCATATTTTGTCTTAGACATCAATTCACCTCATTTAATAATGGTGTACGTACTATAAAAATTCTTTTTTCTAACTTAAGGCTGTAAACCCTCTACCTAAAATATTAAATTCTGTTGTCATACTAAAGCTTGCTCCAGCATCTATTTTTTTAGATTCCAAAACAAGTTCGGAATGACATGCCAAAATCTTTATTGATTTTGATAGATAAATGCAATTTTTAAGGTTCTGCTAAAGTTGGTGAAATTCGCTCATAATCAAACTTCCAAGATTTAGGCACACTTCGCCCAACTTTACTTTTGCATGTTACTCCATCATATTACATCAATTTTAGTAGTCAAGGTAATAAGGCATGTTTTTCGGGAAAATTTTTTATTTTTCTTAACAAAAGTTTACAGAGGTAAATATAAAAACCTGAAAGTTTGATTATAACTGAATTTACCCGTCAAGACCCCTTGTATAAAGTTTGTGAACATTGCATAATTAAAGGATTTTGAACAATATGTCCAAAATCCTTGTATGGTAAAACAAACAACATATTCCCTCTCCTAGGGAGAGGGCTAGGGTGAGGGTTCATCTATTATAATTTCTTTTAATTTACTAAATACTCCCTCTAAATTTTCATCAATATCATTATTCCAAAATCTAATTACTTTATACCCTTTTAACTCAAGATACCGTGTACGTTCATTATCACTTATAATATTTTTCTCAAAATTATGCTGACCACCATCAACTTCAATTATTATCTTTTCTTCCTTGCAGACGAAATCCGCAATATATTTTCCAATAGGATATTGCCTACGAAATTTTAATCCATAAAACTGATGATTTCTCAATATACTCCATAATTTTTGCTCTTGAGGAGTTTGATTTTTACGCAATTCTCTTGCTAAAATATTTCTTTTATCCATATGTTTATCATATCATAAAACCCTCACCCAAACCCTCTCCCCAGGAGAGGGTTTATATTTACATTTCATTACAAATATCCGCATAATTAAATTCTGGTATAATTATTTTATGTTTTATTTTGAAAAAATTGATGGGAAAAGAATTTTAAAATCTGATTTGATAAAAGGTGCAGAAGCATTTTTTACAACTCGCGATATTTGCATTTGTGACAAGGGGGTAAACAAAAACGAAAAAGCCATCAAAAATGACAAAAAAATAATTGCAAATTATTTAAAAATACCTGAAAAAAATCTCATTTCCCCGACTCAGACCCACAGCGCAAATATAGACACCGCAATAGCAACAAGACATGACTATCCTGACTGTGACGGGTTAATTTTAACCGAAAAAAATCTGGGAATTTTCTTAAATTTTGCAGACTGTACCCCTATAATTTTGTATGATGAAAAACAAAATATCGGTGCAGTTTCTCATGCCGGCTGGCGGGGAACAGCACAAAAAATTGCGCCAAAAACTGTTGAAAAAATGGTAAAATTATACAATTCAAAACCCGAAAATATAACTGCAGTAATCGGTCCTGCTATTGGGTTTTGCTGCTACAACGTAGGAGAAGAAGTTTTTGAAAAATTATCAAAAACAGTTCAAAATTTTGAAAGATTATCGGAAATCAGAGAAGGAAATATTTTTGTAGATTTAAAGAACATAAATAAACGTCAACTTAAAGAAATCGGAATAAAAGAGATTGATGTTTGCCCGTATTGTACAGTTCATAACAACGATTTATTTTTCTCATACAGAAACGAAAACGCAACAACAAAGCGCCACAGTGCAGTTTTAAAATTAGGATAATACAAATGCAGGAAATTTTAACAGGTAAAACATACAAACACTACAAAGGAAATATTTATAAAATAATCGCACTTGGAAAAAATTCCGAAAATCTTGAAGATATGATTGTATATCAAGAAGTTCCGCACGGAAAAATCTGGATACGTCCAAGAACAATGTGGAATGAAATAGTTGACAAAAATGGAACTTTAAGATTCACACTTATTAAATAAATTATTAAGAACAGTAAAATTTTGAAAAAAATAACAGCAAATATTTTCCTTTTAAGTCATTATATAGACAAGTTCAAATAAAAGGATCGTGTGTATGAAAAAAATTATATTAACAGTACTTCTAATAGCATTCACAGCAATGAGTGCGGAAGCTACAACATTTGTTCGTTATAATCCGGGCGGTTCTGTAGTATCCGTAAGACGCGGTTACCATAACCCAACAGCCAGTTTCGGATCAAATGCAAGATTCACCCCTGCAAACAGAAGAATCGTCAGAAGGCCGGCAAAACCTGCAAGACCATACCGCTGCCGTTATGAAGACTGCTATGGCAGAAGAGGTGCAAGAACAGTTGTAAACGGTTCCCGCCGTATAGAATCAGCCCCAATGTCAAGATTCAACAAAAACTATACTATTAGTACTCAAAAAAGTTATACCAGAAACGGCATAACATATTACGAATAGATTTATCATATAATTTATACTTAAAAAAGAGCTGTAATATTATACAGTTCTTTTTTTTATAAAAATATGAACAATTATGCAAAAAAATCGTTTATAATGTATAATGTATATAATAGCAAAAGGAGTTTAGTATGAAGAAAATTATATCAGGATTATTAGTTGTAATGTTTTGCAGCCTGAGTGCAAACGCTACAACATTTGTTAAATATAACAATGCAGGTTCCCCATCAACCTACAATGGTTTCGGTCAAAAAATAAATACAAATAACTTCGGTTCAAATGCAAAATTCACTCCACAAGCAAGAGCTGCTGAAAAAGCAAGACAACGTGCATTGAAACACGAAGATCAATATTATAACGGACTGGAAAAAGGTAACGCAATTAACATTAATATAATTAAACCATCAGATAACCAAGATACTGATTCCGATTGTGATACCCAAAAAGATAACACCTCAAAAACTAAGAAAAATACTAACAAATAAACATTAAAATTTGAACTCCGATAACATATATTATATAATGTACTTATGAAAAAAATATTATGTTACGGAGATTCAAATATATACGGCTTTGTCCCGAAAACCTGCGGCAGATATGCTAAAAACGAACGCTGGAGCGGGATTTTGTCTGAACTTTTGAAAGATAAATTTGAAATTATAGAAGAAGGAATGAACAACCGCACAGGATTTTTCAAAAACCCTGAAGGATTAAAACAAAGCGGTGGCAAATATTTATCCGTATATTTACAAAATCACAAAGATATTAATTTTTGTATAATTTCGCTTGGAACAAACGACGCGCAGTTTTTTTACAACCTCAATGAAGACTCTGCAAAAGCAGGACTACAAAATTTGATAAATTCGGTATATGAAGCAAACCCAAAAACACAGATTATAATTATTCCGCCTGTAAAAATCACTCCAAATATTTTAACAAGCGGATTTTCAATGATGTTCAACCAGGATTCTATTGAAAAAATAAAAAAAACTTTCCCTATATATAAACAAAAAGCTATAGAAAATAAATGCTTATATTTTGACTTTAATGAAATTGTTACACCTTCAGAAGCTGACGGATTACATTACACAATAGATTCCCACAAAATCATCGCAAAAAATCTGGCAGAATTTATATTAAATATTTAGTTGTCTATTATTACGTTGCCTTTTTACTGTCATTGCAAAGAAGCAACGCAACTGTCACAATCGCCATATTGTACACCATGTATGGGATTACTACGCTCATTTCATTCGCTCGTAATGACACGGTTTTGGTTTAGTTGCTCTATTTTGAGATTCTTCGCCTTGCTCAGAATGACGTTTCTAGTTTTTCACGGTATTTTGTCCGGCTTTATGCTGTTGATCATATCTGTATTTTGTCCAAAGTCTTGACACTCCGCTTAATAAAAATCCCATACCCAAAATACTAAATAAATATGGTACTCCTGTAATAATTGATTTTTGTTTTATCAATTTTTCAAGTTCTTTTTCAACTGTAGTATTATTCAATTTAGCAAGTTTTTCAGCAATTTTTGGCAGCTCTTTTCTTGCCGGCACCGCCCCGATAACCCCGTTTTCATTACGTTTTATAAGTTCCGGGAACTTTCCTTTATTTGCCAAAACCTTCTTAAATCCTGCATCTAAAATTGATGAACCAAAAATTGTATAAATTACAACAAGCGGAACCCTTGTCCAAACTTCATAAAAATCAAGTTTACCTCTGTCTTTTGCTGCAGATGAGTAGCCAAAAAGCCCAGTTATACAAGTTAAAGCAAGCTGCCCTTTGCTCAACGCAAGATTGCCGCTACTGCTTCTTACAAAATCCAATTTTAAATACTCTTTCAAGAAATTATCTGTTTTTTCGGATTTTAAACCAATTTTATGCAAAAGTTTTGAAATCTGTTCACCCGGTTCTAAAATAGCTTTAGATAATTTAACAGCAGCCTTAGATTTATGCCCGAACGCAGCAAGCGCAAGTCCTGATGTAATCCCAACTGCTGATAAAATTCCCGTTTTTAGTAAAACTTCTTTTGAATGCGTTTCAACCCTTTTTTGCTGCTCAAGATTTTCTGTTTTTTCTTTATTTAAATTTGCAACATTATTAAAGTCACTAACCTTGAAAACTTTTAATGTAAATAAATTTTTGGCAAACCCAAGCGCATATTCCATCGCGGGAACAACCGTACATGCCAGAACCAACCCGCCTTTTGAGGTTATAAGCCGATTTTTTAAATCATTATTAAGGGTTTTTGACTTTCTAATCTCATCAAGACTTTGGGGAATATTATCAGTTATAACATTTTTTAATTTTTTAGGCTGAATCGCTTTAAATAAGCCTTTTCTAAATGCATGTTCTCCAAAAAACGGAGCAGCAAAATAAAATATACCTGATTCTAAAAACTCTAAAAATGTAAATTCGCTAAAATCAATAAAACTTCTTGATAGCGCTGCTTTTGGAAACCAATTTGTCAACGTCCCTTGAATAAATCTTGTTGAAGATAAATTTTCTTGTGACTTTAAAAATTTATCAAGAAACTTTGTTCCTTTTGAATAATTAATTGCACCCGTAAATGTTTGTTGACTATGAGTAAATCCTTTTGTATTATATTTTCTGTCATTAAATCGTAAACTGTTATCTATACTTGGTATCATTTATCTATTTTCCTTTACTAAATCTTTTTTATCGAATCCCATTAAAAAAGCCGCCCTGCTCAGGCGGCTTACTTGTTTTGCTTATCTTTAATTAACACATTCGATTTGCATAACAATGACCACCTGAACTCAGGCTTTGCATCATCATCATTTGCATCATCATAGTGTTATTTTGCATCAAAATTTTCCTTTTTTAAAAATTATACTATTACAATAATAAATAATTGTCAATCTCACAATTTAGGAAATTATATATATATATTTCCACCAACATTATCGTCATTGCGAGAAAATCTATGATTTTCGAAGCAACCCAGTATCATTTTTGGATTGAATAAAATTTTCCGGACAGCTTCGCTGTCGCTCGCAGTAATGTGCATTTTTTCATTTAGTGGAATGTATATAAGTCCCACAATTTATAAAATAATTTGTAAGTTTTTTATACAGCAGCTTCAACCTTGGCAAATTGGGACTCATACAAATGTTTGTAAACCCCATTTTCTATCCCAATCAATTCATTATGATTACCAAGTTCAACCAGTTCTCCGTTTTTGATAACAGCAATTCTATCAGCATTTTGAATTGTTGTAAGCCTATGAGCAATAACAAATACTGTTCTATCTTTCATAAGGTTTTCTATTGCCTGCTGTACAATTTTTTCAGCTTCGTTATCCAACGCACTGGTTGCTTCATCAAGAATAAGAATAGGTGCATTCTTTAAGAACGCTCTGGCAATCCCGATTCTTTGCTTTTGACCGCCTGATAAAAGAACTCCGCGTTCTCCGATATATGTATCTAAACCTTTATCAAGACTTTTCACAAAGCCTTCTAAATAAGAATCCTTAATTGCAGCATTTAAATCCTCTTCTGTTGCGTTCAAATTCCCAATCATAATATTTTCTCTAATTGTTCCTGAGAATAAAAAGTTATCCTGGAACACAATTGAAATATTATCTCTTAAAGATTCAAGACTCAAATCACGAACATCAGCACCATCAATTAAAACATTTCCGGATTTGACATCATAAAATCTTGGAATTAAGTTAACCACAGTACTTTTACCACCGCCAGAATTACCGACAAGCGCAAAGGTTTCACCTTTTTTCACACTGAATGAAACATTTTTTAATACCGGTTTATTTTTCTTATATTCAAAATTTACATTCTTGAAAGTTATAGAATTATTCAGCCCTTCCAAAACTTTTGCATCTTTTTTATCTTTAATTTTCGGAACAGATTCCAATTGAGAAATAACACGCTCAAGCGCTAAGAGGGCATTTTGCATATTTTTTGCATTATTACCCAAAAGTTTAATCGGAGTATAAAGCATGATTAAAGCAGTAATAAACGATACAAAATTACCGCTTGTAATAGTTCCTTTAACAATCATATAACTGCCAAGCCCGATAACAGCCGCAATACCAACAGACACCATAATATGCATCATCGGAGAAAGCCAGCCTGTTTTCTGTGTAATTTTCATACTAAGCCCAAAAACATTATCCAAATCTTTGTCAAAATTTTTGTTCTGATAATCATAAAGATTATAGGCAGTTACAACCTTATTTCCCGCAAATGCCTCGTTATAAGCGGTGATAATACGTCCGCCTGCTGATTCGGATTTATCGGTTATTGATTTAATTAATGCTCTCATTTTAGTTAAAGGAACAACAGCACAAATCAGAACAACAATCGCAATAATAGCAAGCTGCCAAGAATTATATAAAAGAACCGCAATCAGCGATAATGATGAAAATACTCTTGAAATCCCGGTTTTAAGATTATTTAATAAACTTCCGCAAGCAGCATTAACATCGTTATTGAACCAACGCATAATATCACCGGAAGTTTTTGTATCAAAAAACGTTGCATCTTTGTGCATTAATTTATTGTACAGAGTCTTCTTAAAATCATTTGTAACCTTGCCGCCAACCCAGGCATTCATATATGTTGAAAGATAATTCAATAAACCTTGAGTCGAAGTAAATGCAACAATCAAAAGCGGAATATACCATGGGGATTCTACGGTTTTATCAACCATAACAATATCCATATAGGGTTTTAAAGATAGCGCAATAACCGCATCTAAAGACCCTATAGGTATCGCAAGCCCCAGTGCCAATATTGTTCTGAACCAATATCTCTTAAAATACGGAATAACTTTTGCATAATTCCGCATCAATCCATCTTTATCAAACATTTTTACAATGTTTGCTACTTTTTCCCTTAATTCCATTCTTAATTCCACCTAATATTATTTTTATTTTATTCAATTTTTATTTTTTATTGTAAAAAGTTTTTTGCCAGCTATAAGCACTTGAAATACTTTCTTCTAAAGTTTTTCGAGGTTCCCAGCCAAGACTTGATTTAGCTTTCTTGTTATCTGCAACAAGTGAAGCCGGATCACCTTCGCGCCTAGGTTTAACATCAACCGGGATATCTTTGCCTGTTACATCTTCACATACCGCAAAAACCTCTTTAACGCTGTTGCCTTCATTTGTTCCAAGATTGAAGAAATTTGTTTCTCCGCCGTCTTGTAAATATTTCAGTGCCAAAACATGTGCTTTTGCCAAATCTTCAACATTGATATAATCTCTAACGCAGGTGCCGTCTTTTGTCGGATAATCTGTTCCAAACATCTGGAAGGTTTTACCGCCGTCAAAAGTTGATTTTAAAATATTCGGAATCAAATGAGTTTCCGGATCATGCCATTCCCCGACTCGCCCATTGCTATCTGTACCTGCAACATTGAAATATCTCAATCTTACGCTTTTTAAACCGTAAGCCTTGTCATAATCATCCATTATATTTTCAATCATTAACTTTGTTCTGCCATAAGTATTTATAGGAACTTGCGGGTGCTTTTCATCAATCGGAATATATTCAGGCTCCCCATAAGTTGCTGCAGTTGATGAAAATACGATATTTTTAACATCATTTTCAAGCATCGCCCTTAGCAGGTTTAAAGTTCCGTAAACATTGTTGAAATAATATTTTTGAGGATTTTTAACAGATTCCGCAACTTGAGAATATGCTGCAAAATGTATAACAGCATCAATTTTGTGCTTTTTAAACACCGAATCTATATCATCAAAATTCTGCAAATCACCTTTGATAAAATCAACAACATTGCCTTTTGAATTGATATTTTTCAAAGTTTCGACAGTTTCAATATGTCCGAGTTCTAAATTATCAAAAATAACAACATCATATCCTGAATTTATAAGTTCTATAACATTGTGACTGCCTATATATCCGGCTCCGCCTGTAACTAAAATCATTATTTTATCTCCTCAAATAATTCTAAAGCACGCAATACGGCTTTATCCATATCATAATATTTGTAATCTCCGAGTCTTCCAAGGAAATACACATTATCAAGTTTTTTGGCTTCAGTTAAATATTGGCTATACAATTGTGCATTTTCATCTTTCGGAATCGGATAATATCTTTCGTTTTTACCAGGTTCAAATTTTTGTGAATATTCTTTTGCTATAACAGTTTTTTCGCTCTTATCATCAAGATAATATTTATACTCGTGAATCCTTGTAAAATCATAGTTACAAGGATAATTCACACACGCATTTGATTGGTAGTATTCTTTATCATAAGTTTCAAATTTGAAATTCACACTGCGATAAGGAAGCTGCCCGAATTTATAATCAAAAAATTCGTCAATAGGACCGGTATAAAATACCCTTTTAAACCCCTTGTCTTGTAAATCCTTATAATCAGTACCTAATTGTATGGTAATACGCGGATTATCAAGCATTTTTTCAACAACTTTTGTATATCCCTCAAGAGGTATTCCCTGATATTTATCCTGAAAATATCTGTTATCCTTGCTTAAATATACAGGAACTCTGGCTGTCACAGCACCATCAACATCTTCAGGCTTTACACCCCACTGTTTGGTTGTATAGTGCAAAAATATTTTTTCATATACATATTTTGCCAAAAATTTTAAATCATCATCATCTTGTTTTTGAAACTCCAAAATCGGCACTTTTGTATTTATTTCAAAAACATCTAACAGCTTTTGTTCAAGTCTTTTTGCAAAACTTTGCGGAAAAACATCATATAAAGTATTAAAATTGAACGGAATATGCGTTTCTATACCGTCTAAAACTCCGATAACTTTATGCATATATGTATTAAAATCCGTAAACTTTTTTAAATATGCCCAAACTTTTTCATTATTTGTATGGAAAATATGCGACCCGTATTTGTGAATCATAATCCCGTTTTCATCACGGTAATCATAGCAATTTCCTGCTATATGATCCTTTTTATCAATAATTAAAACATCTTCATTCAATTCAGAAGCAATAAGATTTGCAATAACAGCGCCTGAAAAACCTGCTCCAACAACTAAATTTATATTTTTATACTCCATACTGCTCCCTCCAATGCGGTCTTCTTATACCTATTTTTGTAAGTATTTTATAAAGTTTTGTTCTGGTTTGAAAAACATCATATCTTTTTTTATTTGTTTCACAATAAACAACCGGAACTTCGCGAACTCTCAAACCCTGCTTTTTACAGTATTCCACATAAACGGTAAAAAGTCTTTCCGATAAAAATCCGTAAACTCTTTGTTGATAAGGTTCTCTTTTTTCAATATCTGTTTGAATTTCAGATTCTAAAGTAAATAAAATATCAAACAGCCACGCAGCATAATTATTTAAAAATTCTTTTGATGATATAAACATATTGTACAAATACATTTCTTTTTGGTTTTTTAAAACATCAAGCGCAGTATCGTAAATTTGCGGAGATTTTTCTTTGATAATTTCAAGAGTCCTGTCAAGATCTGATATATAGTGTTTCTTTTTATAATAATCATAACTTGATTTACATTTAGGAATAACTCTTTTCATTGGCAAAATTATATCACAATCATAAAAATTCGCAGATAAACTTGAGCGGTTAAGACATAAAATATCTGCAATATCTTCAGGAAAAGAATTTACCCATCTGATATGCCCGCAGCCAAGATCTAAAAGTCTTCTGTAATGCATCAAGCCAACATAATCATCATCACAATTTTTCCAAAGATGATAAAGTGCAGTCAATTCTGAAAAATACTTATTTTTATCAGAAATATTATCACCCGAATTATCTTTCATAATCCCCAATTCTAAACCGGAAACCGATGCTCCGACTTGAATAGGTTTTAGAACTTCATTTTGTAAAAAATCAAAATTTTTATGATAACAAATAGCTATTTGTGCAGTTTTATTATCAGGTTTTTCAAAAGATGACGGCTTTGAAAATTTCTTTTCCAAAAATGCTCTCATTGCAAGCCTGTCATCATTATTTGTTTTTAAGCTGTCATTTAAACAGAACAAACACGGTTTATATTTATCAATAAGCTTTAATTTTGATTCTTTAAGTTCAATAACCATAGAATCAATACCGCAACTTTTTAAATACGCACAGAATTTTGCACTAAAATTATCCACAACTTTAGCCTGTCCATGATTTTGTGCAAGTGCGTAATATTCATAAACAGAACGCTGTATGCACTCTTTTTCGCGAAATTTTTGTCTGGCGGTTTTTTCAAAGCCTTCTTCAAATTCAGAATAACACTTTTCAATATCAGACTTACGGTAAGCGTCAATATTATGATGAGGAAATCTCGGACAAGATTCGCCAAATTTATTTTTAACCAAACGGTAAGCAGATGAAACCATATAACCATATAAATGTTTATATAATTTATTAATCAAGCGTCTTTTAGAAAATCTAAAAACAGGCTGACCATCTTGCCTATTAAAGAAAAATGATTTGTCAACAAAATTCCCGAAAAACATATCATCATTTGCAAATAAAAAATACTCGCTTAACTCAGGAATTTTATGTAAAGCAGCTTCAATTGCAGAAGCATTAAATGTAGGCAGGGCATCAGGCGGCAGAATTTCATTATGGCTAACCATTTTGATTTTAGGGTTTGTTGTATCAAGCCAATCAGGCACTTGTGAATCCGTAACAATAAAAATATTATTTATCCAAGGCGCATATTTTTCCAACGACCTTAGCGAATATTTTAATTCATTATTATCAATAAACCGACATTCACCAACAGAATCATTATCTAAAATTTTGCCATATTTTTTTAATTCATTACTCTTTTTTTCAAGCCATTTTTTATCCGAAGAGTCACACCACAAATATACAATATCTACCGGACAATTCTCTATATAACTGCTATCACTTGCATTAACCAATATTATATCTCTCAAATCGTATTAGCCATATAGGCAATTTACACTCTGCCTGTTTATACCATTATTAATTATAGAGTGTGAAACAGCTAATTCAATACAAAAATAAGAAATATTAAGAGTGTTTCAAGTCCTTCATAGTTAGCCAAAATTTTTATATACTGGATAGTGGAGTAATGGAAAATTGATTAAAAAGGCTTTTGGAAAAAATCTAAAAAAATTACGTAAAGAACGAAGGATGACCCAAGAACAACTATCTGAAATGGTAGGTATTCACCCGCGCCAAATTTCAAAAATTGAAACCGGTGAAAATTTTCCAAACAGCAAAACCCTGGAAAATCTTTGCAATGCTTTAGATCTTGAACCGCAAGAATTGTTTAACTTCAACAAACCGGCTCAACCTACAAGAAGAAAAACAATGATTAAACTTATTGAGAAAATAGAAAATATATCAGATGACAAATCCGTTTTAAATTTCATTAATCTGGCAATAGGCGCACTTCAAAATAATGATGATTTAGAAAAACTTGAAATGCTTATTTCAGGAATAAAACTTGCCAGAAAATAATCCTACCCTTTATCAATAAATTCACACGCAGTTGTATGAACATTTTTGTTAAACAACCTTGCATAATATTGCTGCCCTTCACTTATATCCGGCAATTGTTGAATTTGTCTTGTTAATTTTGCCATATAAGTATATAATGGCAAAGTATTGCAATTATGCAGCAATATTTCGCAGCCATTTATCTTAAAGTTTGAAAATGAAATCGGAGTAATATCATCTATTTTAAAATTTCGGACAAACAACCTGATTTTATCAGGATAATTTGGATTAATACAATTTTGACGATAATGCTCATCACATTTGTTCAGTGCTTCCCTAAACTCTGATAAATGTTTTCCGTTAAAATCATCTGTTAAATTGCATCTTATCAAAATTTCAGAAACAGCTTTGTCTCCTTGCTGTATATTACCGTATGGAGTTATATAACTGCCAAATTTGCTATATGCTTTTTTTCCTATAAATAAGTTATTTATCCCTGTAAATGAAATATTATCCATACTGTAATATAAACCTCTAAAAATTTTTTTTGCTAGTAATTACACAATTTTGTCATATAAAAAATTTTATGTTATTAAAATATAAAAGGAGAAAAAATGCAAATCCAACTACCATATTCAAATACGGCAGCCGAAAAGGCGCAAAATCAACAAGAATTTCCTGAAAATTATACAATAATTGATATTGAAACCACCGGATTATCAAGTTTAAAGAATGAAATTATTGAACTTTGTGCAATAAAAATTCGCAACAATAAAATAGTTGAAACCTTTACCACTCTTGTAAAACCGCAAGCTCAAATCAACAGTTTTATTTCTAATCTCACCGGAATTTCAAATGATATGGTGTCAAATGCTCCAAAAATTGAAAATATTTTAAATAAATATATCGAATTTATCTCTGACGATATTGTAATAGGGCATAATGTTAAATTCGATATTGGTTTTATAAACACAAACAGTTTAAAACATTACAATAAAGAATTTGCAAACAAATATATAGATACCTGCGGATTATCACGCAAAATAACCCCTATAAAACGGCATAAACTTGAACTTGTTGCACAATATTATGAAATAGATACAACAGGACATCACCGAGCAGAACAAGATTGCCTTATGACTTTTGGTATCTATAACGCAATGAAAAATACAAAAACTTTATAAATTTTATTATGCATTCACATCTAATTTTTTAGAATTTTGATATGACTTATACAAATTAACCATTTCCTCAGGAGAGACAGGCTTGCCATCATTTACAAATGTTCCTTTAGGAAATTCTGTTTTAGTTCCCCAGGCATTTGAAACACAAGATGCACTCCCATCCGGATTAAAAGTATAAGTGCACTCTTCATCTCGAATATTCGGATCATCATAATTAATTTTAATAACCCCATTATCATTTTTTGATAATGTGTACATACTGCTGTTAGCGCCAATCGAATCTACTGCCATATTTTACTACCTCCAAAAGTATCACACATACATATTAAAAACATATACAAAAATATTTGCCTTTTTTAATAAGTGTTACTTAATATTTTTTTACAATTAACAAAAAATACGGCTAGATTTTAGCCGTATCTTTTTGTCTTGAATATGATATAAATTTCAATTTTTTACTTTGCCAGAGCCAATTCCTTATTGAAAGGGTTACTGGAACACACCTGTTTATCGCCAAGAATTTCAGATTTAATAACAGACAAATCTTGCTGCATTAATCTTCTTGGAGACCCTTCTTCCATAGAGTGATTTCTCAAAAGATATGACGGGTGGAAAATTGCCATTGATCTGTATTCTTTTCCATTGATAGTAACATTGAACCATTTTCCGCGGACTTTTGAAATCTGAACTTTTTTATCTTCCCAGAATGATTTTAAAGAAGTTGCACCACAGAAAATAATTGCATCAGGATTCATAATATCAATTTGAGCAGTCAAATATCTTTCACATAAAGCCTTTTCAACATCAGTCGGAACTCTGTTTTCCGGCGGACGGCATTTGACTGTATTTATGATATATAAATCATCTTGTCTTGAAATACCTGCTTCTTCTAAAAATTGGTTTAATAATTTACCGGCACGACCAACAAACGGTTTACCTGTTTCATCTTCAGTTTCACCGGGAGCTTCACCGATCAAAACAATTCTTGCAGTTTCAGGATTACCATCAGAAAATACTACATTCTTACGGGTTTTTCCTAAAATACAATCTGTACAATTTTCACATTTTGCCTGAACAATATCCAAACATCCCTTTTTAATCATCTATCTATGCTCTCCTTATTTAATTTTGTTCATTTTTAAAAAATCCGATATTATATTTTCTACAATATCTTTTTAACTCTTTCATTATTATATCAGATAATAAAAATACTGCAATCAGATTCGGCACAGCTAAAAATAATGTAAAAGCATCAGATAAATTTACAACACTTTTGAGATTCATAGCAGAACCAATAACAATAAATAAACAGTAAATTATTTGAAAAGTTCTTGTTGTTAACTTTGATTCACCGAATAAAAAGTTCCAGCTTTTAGTACCATAGTATGAACCGCAAAGCATTGTTGATAATACAAAACAACTTGCCATAAATGTTAATAAGATAGGGAAGAACGGACAAACCGAAGCAAAAGCTTTTGAGGTTAATTCAATACCCTCAATCCCGCTTGTATGCAGATAAGCACCGGTTACAACAATAATAAATGCTGTAGCCGCACCAACAATAACCGTATCAACAAATGGCTGCAGCATAGCAATAAAAGCCTGCGCAACAGGTTTACTTGTTTTCACGGCAGAAAAAGCAATCGGAGCTGTACCAAGCCCTGCCTCATTCGCAAACATTGCACGGCGAAATCCCCACAACATGCAGGCAAAAACACCACCGCCAACAGCAGTTGGTTTAAAAGCTTCTTTTATTATTAAACATATTGTCTCAGGAATATGATGAATATTTAACAAGCAGATTATAAACGCTGAAAAAACATACAGCGTACACATTACAGGAGTAACTTTTGAGGTAAATTTTCCAATTGATTTAATTCCGCCGATAACTGTAACATAAGTTATAACTGCAACAATCAATCCAAAAATCCAACGCTGCCCTGTGAATAAACCCGTAACATTTGTAATCTGGGTTGTAATCGCATTGATTTGGAATAAATTCCAGCCGCCAATCATTGCAAAAACACAACATACCGCATAAATTTTTGCAAGATAAGGGGTAAACGGTTTTATCCACGGAGCACGCAGTCCATTAATAATATAATACATAGGACCGCCTGATGATGTACCGTCTTTATTTATCTGTCTGAATTTTATACCCAGAAGAACTTCTGCAAATTTTAGCGCCATAGAAAAAACTCCGGCAACTATCATCCAAAAAATTACCCCCGGACCGCCGACAGAAACCGCCAACGCAGAACCCACAACATTACCCATTCCAGCAGATGCTGAAATTGTTGCAGTCAAAGCCTGAAATGATGAAACTTCACCCTGTTTTTTTCTGACAATTGTATCATCGTGCTTATATTTTTTAGTAATAAGATCAATCGCGTGTTTAAAACCCCACAAGCCGATAAATCTTGTTCTAAAAGTAAAATATAAAGCCGCAGCCATTAAAAGCACGATTAAAAACTCCACACGAACACCGTGAATGGTTACATGTGAAAAAATTAATCCTGAAACTTTATTCGCCACAGGCGATAAAATGCTATCAATTTGGCTGTCTAGATTCATAATTTAATTGTATAATAAAAAGATATATATACAAACATGCCTGTTAACAGGGGTTTACAAACCATTAAAAAAACTAAAAATATTTATAATTTATTCAAAATTTTATTTAACATCTAACTCTTGAAGCTGTTTAATTTTAGTATTAATTTCATTCATCAGATTAATATTTTCGGTTTGTCTTGCAAATTTTTGAGCACGAGTTAATAAATTATACGCTTTATTTAAGTTATTAAATTCCACCATAATATCAGCTGCTGCAAGATAAGTTTGGGCTGATTTCAGAGGGGTTTCGGCTGTTGTATAATTTTTAGCAGCTTGAGAATATGATTTCAAAGCTTTTTCAGGCTCTTCAAATTTTGAATAAGCTTTACCTGTATTGGAAGCAACAAAACCTCGCAAATTATAATTATCAGTTTCCTGCGCAATATCATTTGCAGCACTATAGTATTCAAAAGCTTCTTTATCATACATATCTGTATAAATATTACCAAGCTTAGTCAAAGATGCAGATTGGGCAGGAAGATTTTCGGCTTCCCCCGCATGAGAAATCGTACTGAAATAATGATCAATTGCAGGAGTAATCTTATTTACATCATCATAAATCTGCGCCATTGAATAATGCGCTTTTGTTTTAACATTTTCATCTGTAGAAAGCTGAATCGATTGATTGTAGCTTTTCAGAGCCTGAGCAACATAATCATGATCATCGTATATTTTGCCGACTTCATAATAAATTTTTCCGGAAGTTTCGGTATCATCAATTTCCAATGCACGATTTAAAGCTTGTTCAAATGATTTGATAGCTTTTTCGGGATCATTTGCATAGGCATATTTTTTTGCCTGAATAAATAATGATTTTAATTGTTTATCCTGCGGAATTTTTGTAGAAGAAGTCTGCCCTGCAACAGAAATCGGAATTACATTCGGGCTGTCCTGAACTTGAGCAGGGATTTCTTGTTCTTGCGCGGTTTCATGCAGCTCTTCCTGACGTTTTGTCTGACTGGTTGAGCCATCAGGAAATTTCACCAAAAATCTTTCGTTGATATTTCCTTCATCATATTTAAAATCAATATTTTGTAAAAACAAAGCATCAACCCAATTTTCAACAACTTTTGAATCTTTATTAAGCGTTTCTGAAATATAATTATCAAGGACAGAAGCAGCACTGTTTAGAGTTGATTTTATAAGCTTAGGATTAGCTTTTCCTGAAACAACCTGTTTTTGAACTACAGAAAGATACCCGTCAACAATCTCATTCAAATCATCAGGGGTTCCGATTGCAAGTGCGGTATTTTTAAAATCTTTTAAAATCTGGGCAATATTTATTTTATTATCTGCATTTTGTAACGAATTACCGGCAGGAGCCAAGCTTTCTGTAGATTTTGGCTGAGGTGCAGAATTTATATTAACCCCGGCATAAGCATTAGCAGCAGGAATTGAAAATTTTTGTTCATAAGCAGGAGTATATGCCGGAGCTTTTTGCTCAGTATATTGAAGCCCTTTGCTTCTGGTATTTTGACCTGACTCTTGCTCTTTTTGAGCATTAGCCGCAGCAGATTTTTCATCATCAGCCCGTTTTTTCACGCGGCTTTGAGCATCCTGCTGCACATAAGGTCTTTGATATATATTATTTAGACTAAGTCCCATGCCTTCTTATTACCACCCAAGTCTTATCCTGCCATTATATTTTTAACATAATTTCACCACAAAAGGGTCATTCTTTCGTATGATTTATGCCATGATAAATTTAAGTTTTTTCAACTAAAAGTCAACATGACAAAATATAAAATTTTTATTTTAAAAATTGTAAATAATTTGACAAAACATCATGACAAATAAATTCTATTCATTTATTATCAACATATATTCGGAGGAAGAATGTTAAACGAAATGGTAGAAAATAAATCTGATTTTGACTTAACCTCAAAAAGCGCATTCAGCAGTGAAAACGATACTTTCACATCACGTTCTTTTGCAGCTTTACTTGCAAAAAATAATGTGCCGTCTTCACACAAAAGAATCGCGGATAATTATCTTATTATTAAAAAAGTTTTTAAATTCCAAGCTTGTTTAAGCAGAATTTCCAATGTTGAAAAAGCTTTATTGGAAAAATATGACTTTAACATTTTAGAATTTACAACAATGAAACAAATGTACAATGAATTAGGACTATTACAAAAATGGTCGGATTCAGAGGATGCTGTACTTAGGGATGTATCTGATAATATTTTACTTATCAGAGTTAAGGAATTGAAGTTCTTGGAAGCAAGCCGTTATGCTTCAATTTCTAATGAAATTTATAACGGCTACAAAGCCTTGGAACAATACTTAAAAGAAATAAGCAAGTTCCAATCTGTTCAGGCTCTTAGAACTTTGAACTTTTAAATAAAACATACATACGAAACACAAAGAAAAGGAATAAGTTAAATCTTATTCCTTTTCTTGTTGGTAACCAAAATTTTTCAAAATTTTATCTTTTTTGCGCCAGTCTTTTTCGACCTTAACCTGCAATTCCAAATAGACTTTCTTTTCTACGATTTTTTCAAGCTCTAATCTTGCTTCTGTGCCTATTTTTTTCAAAAGACTTCCGCCTTTTCCGATTAAAATACCTTTTTGGCTTTTATGTTCACAAAAGATTGTTGCATAAATTTTATCAATATCTTCCTGCTCACGGTAATTTTCAACCTTGACAGCAACAGAATGCGGAATTTCATCAGATGTATTTAAAAGAATTTTTTCTCTGATAATTTCTTCGGTTACATCACGCATTGTTTCTTCTGTAACAATATCTTCAGGATACAAAGCCTCACCTTCCGGAAGCTTTTTATAGATATTTTTAATCAATGTATCAATATTTCGTCCTGTTTTAGCAGAAATTTTCACAACCGGAAGATTTTCATTAAAAAGAGTTTTATAAGTTAACAAATTTTCTTCAACTTTTTCAGTTTTTTTAACCTTGTTCATAACAATAATTATCGGAATCTTAGTCTGCAAAAGATTTTGAGCAATCCACTTGTCGCCTTTTCCTGCAGGGTCTGAACCGTCAACCAAAAATAAAATAACATCAGCATCAGGTACAGCCACTTTAGCCTCATCTAATAAAAACTCACCGAGTTTATTTAAAGGTTTGTGAACTCCAGGGGTATCCACAAAAACTATCTGCCCCTGCTCATTTGTTAATATACCTTTAATCCTTTTTCTCGTAGTCTGCGCCTTATCAGTAGCGATAACAATCTTTTGCCCCAAAATTTGATTCAAAAGAGTTGATTTTCCTACATTAGGACGCCCGATTATTGCAACAAATCCGCTTTTCATAAAGATATTGTAACATAAATTTTTAATTTTTTTAATAAAGTAGCAAAATTTTTTACTCTCGGTTATTATATAATTAGTAATGTGTAGTTTTTAGATTAACGGAAAACAATGGGAAAAAGAAAAAATATTGTTGTTGCAGCTGTTTTAGCAATGTTAGTTACAGGGTTTAGCGCTGCAAACGCAGATAGTTTAAATAATTTATTACAGATGGATGTAAAAAGAGCATCTGCAACAGATACCGTAGATGTTACCTTTTATACGACAAACGATTCTGCGAATTCTGTTGTTACAAGAAAATCTAATAACAGATATGTTGTACTGCTTCCAAACACATCAAGTTCAAGCTCTGCAACTCCCGGGATTGGAGGAGTTAAGGACTTAATCACAAATGTTGAAGTTAAAAACGTAAATGACGGTATGGGCGGCTACACAAAGGTAACTTTCGAAACTGTAAAGCCTATTAATATTAAAACACACATGAAAAAAACAAATCCGTTAACACAGGCTCAAAAAGATTCAAAAGCCATAATTGCAAAAAATACAACTCCTGCTGCAGCGCAAAGTACAAAAACCCAAACAACAGCACAAACCAAGCCTGCAGTTCAAACAAAACCGGCTGCAACTACTCCTGCAGCATCAAAACCGGCAACTCCGGCTCAACCTGCAGCTCAAAAAACATCTGCTCCAAACAAAATAGTAAATAATATTCCAAAAATTATTCCTATAGAGTTTCCAAAATCAAAAACACAAACACAAAAACCAAAAGCTGAAAAACCGGCTCAACAACAAAAACAAGTTAATACTCAGCCAAAAGTTCAATCTCAGCCGATTCAGCAAACTAAACCTGCAAGCAAAACCGCTGCAGTACACACTGAAACTTATGTACCAAAAATGAAATTTGATGCTGACGGTAACAGAATGATAGATTTAGAACCAAGAATTACGCATTCTATTGTTACAGATAAAGCAAAACCGGCTCAACAAGCTCAAGATACAGAGATAACAAAACAGCTTGAACAACTGCCGATTGCTCAAGAATCCGAACAGCTTCTTGATTCTGAAGCAACAGCAGTTGAAACACCGCAAGAACAAAATACAACTCATTTCCCTATGTGGATTTTGGCTGCCGGCGGATCAATTCTGGCTCTTGGAGTTTTATATCTTGTATTTGATGCACTTTCTCATGCTAATGAAAAAGACCAAACCAGATTAAAATCATTCTTCAATATGTCAAGTAAAAATCAAGCCAGAAGACGCAGACGTGAATATTATGATATCGTTAACAATGAAGACTTAAACTGGCAGGAAAAATACAAGCTTTATACCGAAAAAGAAGAAGAGCGTAAACCAAAACCTAACAAAAATGCTTCGGATATGTCTTATGTAACTGATATGTCAGGATTGCGAAAAGCTGTCATTGTTCCTGAAAAAGAAAAGCAAAATACTCAAACTCCTAGCAAAATGAATATTCTTCAAAGTTCATCAAGAAAAATTTCTGCAGCTGACATTAACAGACAAAAAGTAGAAAAATCACACGAAGAAATCGTAAGAGAAAAACTTCAGGCAAAAATTTCACAAATGGAACACGCACTTGCACAAACTCCGGAACTCAAAGAACCTGAAGAAATCTCAAATGACGTGAAATCTGAAGATAATGTAATTATGCATAAGATTTCTGATATAAAATTAAAATCTTTCTCAAAACCGGTAACCCTGAAAGAAACTCACAGAACACTGGCAGAAGAAGAAAAGAAAGTTACAAGAAATAAATCATACAAAGAAGGCAGATTTGTCAAACTTAAAAATTCACCTTTGAGTGTGAGCAGACGTCAGTCCGCATCATCTGATTTACAGGCTTCGGACTTGATTGGAACAGGAAATAAGTATTTAACAAATAGTGGGGAAATGAAAATGAACAAGGAAAATGAAAACTATTTAGTATCTTCTTTGGATGAGTATTTATCAATTTTAGACTCGGAAGAAACTTCAACAACAGCAATTGCAAAAGCACCTACACACAATTTATCACAAATAAAATCTTCAACATCAGAAGCAATGAGCCGTTCAGGTGTAACCAACCCTATCGCAAGAGGTTCCAGCCCAATGACATCAAACATTAACAAACCTCTTCCATATATGAATGGTTTAATCGTTAAATCAGGTTATAACATTGACTCAGAAAAAGGTTTCTATGTTGTAAATATCGACGGTGTTTCAGCTTTAGTCGGCAGAATTAAAGACAGCATATTCATTTTGAAAAAATTTGACCATGTTGTTGACAAACCGCTTCAAGTTAGACCGGACAGCAATAATGTTTACATTGTAAGAGTCGGCAAGTTCAAATGTCTTGTTGACGTTTCAAAAGAAAAAATGGGAACACTTATTGAAATCTAGTTTTAAATAATGTATAAAAAAATAATTTTACTTGTTTGTTTGATAATAGGAGCGGGTGTTTTATACTGCCTCAAACCCAATAATACCGAACAGCAAAAAGTTACAATACAATTTTCATCATGGGGTTCAGAATCTGAAACAAAGATTTTGAAGCCCATTTTGAATGAATTTGAACACGAAAATCCCGATATAAAAATCGACTTTCTGCATATTCCGCAGAATTATTTCCAGAAAATTCACCTCCTTTTTGCATCAAATACAGCGCCGGATGTCGTTTTCATAAACAACCAATACCTGCCGATATATGTAGGAGTACTCGAAGACTTAACCCCGTATGATAATATTTTCAAATTCAACGACTTTTACAAAAATTCAACTGCAGCCTTGAGTTATAATAGTAAAATTTATGCCGTTCCGCGTGATGTTTCAAACCTTGTGATTTATTATAACAAAGATATTTTTGACAAATACAATGTCCCTTATCCATCAGACAATTGGACTTACGATGAGTTTTTAACAACTGCCAAAAAATTAACCCACCTGCCGCAAACTTTCGGAATCTCTTTTGAAGAAGAACCGCTTTTCTACCTGCCGTATCTAATGAGTTTCGGACTTGATACAGTCCCTGATTTCAACGATGAAACCACCCAAAAAGGTTTGAAAATCTACGCAGATTTGCGCAATAAATACCACATCGCACCTCAAAAAGACGAATCTGCAAGTGCTACAATGGCACAAATGTTTCTACAGGGAAAACTTGCAATGCACCTGTCAGGCAGATGGCTTGTCCCAAAATACCGCACCGATGCAAAATTTAATTGGGACGTAACAGAATTTCCAAAAGGCTCTTCAGGCAGTATCGTGCCAACAGATGCTTCCGGCTGGGCAGTACCAAAAGCCTCAAAACATAAACAACAAGCATTTAAACTTGTAAAATACTTATCTTCAAAACAAAGCAGCGAAAAATTCACTCAAAGCGGGCTAATTGTACCTGCTCGGATAGAAACAGCCAATTCAAAATATTTTTTAGACGAACAAAAACCTAAAAACGCAAAAGTATTTTTATCGGTTATAGAAACCTCAAAACCGACTCCGGTAACCGTAAACTACCGCAAAGTACTTGATGAATTAAAAACCAAAACAGAATATATGTTTAACAATTAAGCATCAAATATAAATTTTTCTCTTCTTTTACGGTTTTAACATCATATTTTA
>OHEP01000475.1_pt1 | contig 27708 bp, 25 predicted proteins | sample 1567271 | NCBI WGS metagenome assembly OHEP01 (sample SAMEA3879577, study PRJEB24766) | human gut metagenome | biome: human-associated habitat; feature: feces | place: USA | collected 1985/1987
ATAAATTTCATACATATGTTTTAATTATACCATTGAGTTAAAGCCTTGACAATCCTGCCGCCGGATTTTTTAGTGCCGTCACTTTTATAATTCGGGTCAGAAATATCTTCCGAAGGATTGTTATGCATATAATAAGTATATTTGCCGTCCTTACCCTTTTTAGGGAAAGATTTGCCTGATTCTTCCTGCGCTTTTCTTGCCTGTTCCAGCGCTTTCTGGCTGACAATCTGCTCCTTGCCGCCAATGGTCATAGTCTGATTGGCAACTACATCCGCTGCTGACTGATTCTGTTCGGCAGCCCACACAGGCGCAGCCATCAGCATGGCTGCCAGACTCAAGGATAACTGTGCATATTTTCTCTTGTTCATTCAAATCCTCCCTAACTAATCAGCATCCTGCAGAACCTGCCTACCTGTTCTGACAAGCTGCTGCATATCTGTTTCAGCTAAATAATTTTTATAATTTGTATTGTTTTTTATATTTGACTCAGCAGGTTCCGCTGCCTTAACCGCATCATCCTGCCGGGTTTTATCTGCCTTGACTGTCTGCTGTATCTGTGGTTCAGCCTGCTGCACCGCAGCGCTCTGCACAACCTGAGGTTTTTCCTCTCCGTCATGCGTAATACCTGCATACCACCAGCCGCCGTAGCCAGCCAGTACCAAAAGCACTGCCAAAGCCGCTGCCAGCTTCTGCCTGTTCCATACGCTGGCAAAGCCGCGTTTTTCACGCAGATAGCGTATGGAAGCTTCTGCCAGCATCAAATCAAGCTCCCCGCGCAGGCCGTTGTTTTTGCGGAAGCTGCGCTGGGCATTGTCCAGACTGCATTTTACATCATCTATATTTTCGTAAATATCTTTTGCCACCGCTAAAACTCCCTTCTGCACAGACTGATAAATATATAATCTGTTTTTTCAGGATATTTTATCATGGCAAAATTTATTATATTTTCCCATATTCCGCCGTTAAAATCAATAATAACCTAAAAAAAGCACAAAAATACCTGTTTTCTCCGATTAGCTTCTTTTTAAATCGGCCATAAAATGCGACAGCATGCCGCGGATACGTTTTACCCCCTGCTTCTGCAAACGGTAAATATGCCCGAGGCTTACATGGATGCTGTCTGCCATATCGGCAGCGCTGCGGTCTTCCAGATAAATGCCCGTCAGCACCTGCTGTTCCTTGGCAGGCAGACGCTGCAAAGCCTGAACCACCCTGTCTGTAATCATATTCAGCTCGGCTTCTTCAAACGGCGTTCTGCCAGAAGCAGCCAGCACATCAGCCCAGGCTATGCCTGCCGCATTGGTATCATCCAGCGAAAAACTTTTTGCGCCATCCTCCACATGCAGAAAATCAAGCATTCTGCCGCGGATGCGGTGTACTGCAAATACGCTGAAGGCTATGCCGCGTTTATAATCATAACGCTCTGCCGCCTCCAACAGCCCGAGCATGCCTTCCTGTACAAGCTCCATTGTCTGCTGTTCAGGCAGCTTGAACCCGGCCGCCGTTTTAAAAACCAGCGGCTGGTAAGACGTCATCAATTTATTATACGCCTCTTGGTCACCTCCGGCATAGCGCTGCCAAAGCTCCGTTTCTTCCTCACGGGAAAGCAGCGGCGTTTTCTGCAGCTCTGCCAGATATTCTTTCAGCATGGACATACCTTCCTTAAATATTAATTAAACATTCTTAAAATTTACTTAAAAAGTAACTTTATATTCAACGCCATACCAGTCTTCAGTAGTATCGTAATCTTTATTGCGTTCATAGTTAATGCTCATATGGCGCGAAATATCATACTGGGCAAAAATGCTTTCATGTTCGCTGTCAGAACTTACCGTATAGCCGACAAGCAGATTATCCGTCAGATACTTGCTTACCAGAATATTATACTGGTCTTTTTCATCCTCGGTAAGCTCGCCTTCTTCACGCCCAAGGCTGTGCCCCGTGCGCAGGCGTCCGGAATAAATCATAAATTCATTAAGCCCAAGCGTTTCCTTAAAAATTTCTTCCACGTCGCCCAGCACCGTCATTTCCAGGCCCACCGTCATCAGGTTCTGGAAGTCATCCTGCGTTACGCCCTGATTTGTGCCGGTTACTTCGCGCTGCAAAGTCAGCATTTTTATAATCTGGTCTTTGGTCAGCGCCGGGTCACTGCGCAGAATCATTTCCATCTGCTCAAGCGGCCCCGTAACGCGCAGGAAAATATCATAGCGCCTGAAGCGCGTAGTAGCATCGAGATTTACTGTCGGCAGCACATCGCCGGGCACCGGCCATGCCACCGAAGCATTGTGAATTTCAAACGGCGTGCGCAGATAGGTTATGGTTCCCTTATCCACCTTAATGTTGCCGTCTATATTAGTATACACTGTACTGCCGGTAACATGCAATCCTCCGGAAAGCCACAAATCGTACAAATATTTGTTGTAAAGATGAATATCCGGCCCAAGTGTTACCTTAACATCCAGCCCGTAGTTGCTGCTGCCTTCGGAAAGCTCCGGTATCGTAGGCATATTGACAAGCACGTCATCCAGACGGATATCTGCCTGAATATGCGGGCGGTAGCCAATGCCGCCGCGGCGGATGCCTTCTTCCGTATCGGTGCGGATAAAATAGCGCTGCGGAATAATGCCCGCCGTACCGTTAATGCGCCCGGAGAAAATTTCCGAAGCAATTTCCGCATCTTTAAAGACGGCGTTGATGATATAGGTTTTATCTTCCTGTGCGCGCAGGGCATAGTTGCCGGAAGCAGTTACCGTGCCTTTGCCCATCTGCACCGAAAATTCATTCAGCTGAATGTCGTTGCCTGTAAAGTCAACGTCAAGATTAATATTGTCAAATACTGTATACGCATCCTTCAGTTTCATTGAACCGCCGTGAAGGGTTACTTCGCCGTAAACAAGCGGTTCTTCCAGCGTACCGGCCAGAGTTACCTGCCCAAGGGTTTCGCCAACGCCCCACTCAACCATCGGGGTTAAAAGGTGCAGCAACCCGAGGCGCGCATTGTCAAGGTTGACCTTAATATTCATGGACGCTGCCGGATTGCGGCGCTGTTCTTTGCTGCGCAGCAAATCAAGAGGTATATCGCCGCTGGCGCTTAATTTGTAGATATCTTTGTTCAGCTGGGCATTTTCCAGGCGCAGCGTATCGTTGGCAAGGCTCAGTTTTGCCGTCAGGACGTCAAAGCCGATGCCTTCAACATCGCCGTCAACAAGGTCTATATCCGCATTGCCCTGCGGATTTTCCAAACTGCCGTTCAAAGCAAGCGACATATCAACTTTGCCGTTTAATTTTACCGGTGCATCCATCAAAGCTGTAATTATAGCCGGGTTTGCATGCTGCGCCGAAGCGCTGATATTAAGTTCATGCGTATGCAGGTTTACCCAGCCGCCGGCATTTACTGAACCCGGCGTTTCTTCCACAGCCGTTTTGCCGTTTGTTTCCGGAGCGCTTTCGGTAAGTTTCAGTTCGTCAAAACTTAAAATACCGTTTTGCAGACGTCCTTTAAAGCGCATGGAATCATAGCTCAAATCTTTAACTTTTATCTCGTAAACGCGCATATCGGCAAAAATGCCGCTGCCCCTGCCGCGCGGGTTAATCTTCAGGTGGCCGTCTGCCAGCCCGTCAATATCAAGTTCCACGCGTGCCATTTTTAAAATGGAGCGCAAATTGCCGTAAATAAAATCGACATTGCCTGTTAATGTGCGTTCAACTGTATCCAGAGAAAGTTCGGCAGCAAACCTGCCGTCTGGCGACTGTTCAAACGACGCCTCCACGCGGTTATTATGCCTGCCGTCCGCAGTAAGCGTACCAAGAATGTTTTTAAGTTCTTCGCCGTTAATAAACACCGCGTCACTGCTGATGCTGCCGTTAAATTCCGGATGCGTAAGCGTGCCGGTGAGGCTGCCCTGGGCGTTGACAAAGCCGTCAAGCGCCACCGTATCGTCGCTGATAGGCAAAGCGCCCAAATCCATATCGGTTATATCAAGGGTAAAATTAAGGTTCTGTGCCGCATCCATGGTACCGCTCAGCGAGGCCTCGGTGGAAAGCGCCTTAATATAGCCTTCGGTAAGGCGCAGGCTGCCGTCGGGCGCATAATAATAGCGTCCGCTGATTTTATCTATCAAAAAGCCTTCGGCACTGCCGTCAGTCAAAAGCAGGCTGCCTTCAATTTCCGGCGAAGATATCGGGCCCATAACGCTTACTTCGTTATCAATATTGCCCGTAAGTTTAACACCAAGCGCCGCAGCTGCTACTAATGGCTCAGCGCGGATGCCTTTGGTGCTTACGGTTACGCTTACCACAGGTTCTGCGCCGCCGATATCCACCATGCCGTTAATAAGGTTATACCCCTGTTCCATGGCAACGCGGTAATCGGTTAAGTTCAGCACACTGCCGGACATGTCAATTTTGCCGTGTGCTTCGGGAAATACCAGCCCCGCAATATGCACGTTTTTTACCTGCGTATTGGCGTAAAAATTAATGCCGTTCAAATCGCCGCCAAACTTAAATCCGGCGGTTGCCGTGCCGCTGCCGTTTTGCCCAACGGCCGTAAAGAAGCTGTCCAGCGGGAAATTAACCATTTTGCCGCTGCCGCTGAAAGAACCGTCAAACATAACTCTGCCTGTCAGGTTCAGCGCGCCGCCGTCGCCCGCAAAAGCCGCAAACTTTTCAATTTCGCAGCTTTCACTGCCAACCAGTGCTTCAAAATCGACATCGCTCATCTGCAAATCACGCCAGCCAAGGCGCTCCATATTACCGGCAACGGTCAGATTTGTTTCGCCTTTTACTCCGGTCTGCCCGTGAATGGCAAGCAAACCGTCCAAATCAACAGTATCTTCTTTAAACCCTTCTAAAGCAAAATCCGTAATGCCGGAAGCGTTTAAAACAGCAAAAACTTCGCCGTCTTTAATATTGTATTCGCCGTCAAGGCGCAGATGGCCCTGAGCCACATCCACACCGGCTTCATCAAGCATTATGCGGCTGTCCACAATGGTAAAGGGCAAATTCAGATTGGTAAATTCTTGCCCCTGCAAAGCAAGTTTTGCCGCTTTAATTTCACCCTTGCCCTGAATTCTTTCAAGGTCGTTAAAATCTACATCGCAGTTTATCTGCGCCGTATTTCCGTCAACGGTAAACGCTAAATCTTCAAGCTTTACCTCACGCCCGTCAGCCTCAATGCTGCCTGCCAGTTCAACAGGCAGCGGCTCCCCGCCAAACAGTGCTTCCGCCGCAAGCTGAATACTGCCCTTGCCGCTTAAGCTTGTATTTGCGCCATCGTTTTCCCAGATTAGGTTCAAGCCGTCAACTTCACCAGCAAGTTTCTGCACAGGTGCGTAAGCGGCAGCAAAACCGCCAAAGTCCGTTAACGTAAATTTTTCTGTTTTTAAAGCAAGCCGCCCATGGGCATTGCTGTCTACCACACCGGCAATCTTCAGTTCTTCGCCGCCGTAAGCCACGGTGCCGTCAACGGCAAAGTTCGGGTTGCCGCTGCCGTCAAGCGAAGCATTAACGCCAAAATTCCAGCTTCCGTGCGGAGTTTCTACCGATACGGTACCGTCTTCAATAGCAAGATAGCCGTAAAAAGGCGTTTCCGAAGAATCTGAAGGCTTTAAAAAGTTACGCAGGTTCCACTCATCTTTGGCGTTCATTTTTAAATACAGCTGCGGACGCACCAGTTCTATATCCGACAGAGCGCGTGCAGGCGCAGCAAGAGCCTGCAAAGGCGAAACGGAAAATCTCGCCTCCGGCACCTGCGCAATGCGCTCTCCGTCCGTGCCGCTTACCTCTAAACCGTAAGCAGTAAATTGCAGGCGTCCGTTCCAGTCAAAACGCTCTACCGTAACGGTACCGTTTATATAATTTTGCGACATGGTTTTAACAAGCTCCGGCACCTGCGCCAGATACTGCGGCGCAATAAATTTAACTGCCGCCGCATAAAGCGCTGCCGTCACTGCCAAAACCAGCAGGAATATTTTCCAAAATCTGTTCATATCTGCCTCCGCAGAAAAAATTAAATTTGACAGTTTATGTATTCTACGTTAAAAATAATCTTCCTGCTGTTTCAAAACAGAAAAAGCATTACACCTTAAATTTTACAAGATGTAATGCTTTTCAATACAAATTAGTTTAATTTTATTCTGCTGTCTGTTCAGCAGCTGCCGTATTTCCGTTTTCGGCAGCGGTGCTTGCAGCATTTTCAGCCGCAGGCTGTTCTGCGTCAGCAGTGTTTGCCGGTGCCTGTGCACTGTCATTAGCTGCGTTTTCAATTTGAGCTGCTGCGTCAGTACCTGCACTCTGCGCATCAGCGGCTTGTGCAGCAGTATCTTCAACCGGTTCGGGGAAGGTTCTCGGTTCCGGTACGGGAACACCTACGCCCATGGAAGTATTGAGTGCTGCTTTAGAAGTGTTGTAGTTATAGAGAGCCTGGTAATAGTTGGTTTTGGCCTGCGTCAGGGCTTCCTGCGCATCCATAACGTCGATATTGGTACCAACGCCCGCCTGATAACGTACAACTGCAATGTGGTAATCTTCTTCCGCACTTGCTACGGCAACCTGCGTAGTAGTAATGCGTTTTTCAGCCTCGCGCAGGTTAAGGTAATCTGTGCGTACTTCAAGTTCAACGTTATCTTTTATCTGGCGCTGGGATTCCTTTGCTTTGGCAAGGTTTTCCTGCGCTGCATGAATCTTAGACCACGTTACGCCGCTGTCAAACACGTTCATGCTTGCAGTTACGCCAACGCTCCAGTTTTCATCGTCATCGCCCGGCCAGTCGCTGCCGTTGCCGCCCCAGTTGTTGCTGGCATTAGCGTATACCTTAGGCATATGCCCGCTGCGCGCTACAACCAGTGCCGCTTCTGCCGAATCTATGGCGTATTCAGCCTGTTTCAGTTCAGGGCGGTGCTGTTCGCTGTAAGCCAGGCAGTAAGCCATATCGTTTTCGTAAGGCTCATACTGCAGCCTGTCCTTCAGCAAAAGGGTAGTGCCAAGCGGTGTACCGATGATGTTATTCAAAGTTGCTTCAGCAACATCATATTCGTTTGAAGCGGTAATATAGTTCTGCTGTGCGTTGGCAAGCTCAACTTCACTGCGCAGTACATCTGCACGAGCTACAATGCCTACATTGTACTGGGCAATAACATTATCCAGATGCGCCTGCAAACGGTCAACCGATTCCTGGCGCAGAGCTTTCATATTGGTTGCGTTAAGCATATTAAAATAACCGGTAGTTGCGGTTTCCTTCATTTCATTATAAGCCTGTTCTTCAGCGGAAAGCATGCTGCGGTAATTAGCCTTTGCCTGGCCAATCTGCCCCTGCAGTTCGCCGCCCGTAAAAATAGGCAGGCTGGCAGTAATGGAGTTGCTGTGGCTGTTGCCGATACCTTTAGTCCATATCTCTGTTCCTCCATTAACACTGCGCATTGCATAATCAGCATAACCATTACGACCCGTGCTGTGGCTCAAGCTGATGCTGATGCCGCGCGCCCCTTTAGCAGCACTGTAATCAGCTTTAGCAGCTTTTCTGTTGTATTCTGCAATTTTTACACTCGGATTGGTAAGCAGCGCCCTCTGGATGGTTTCTTCCAAATCCAGTTCCAAAGTAGCGGCAAAGACGGACTGGGAACACAGCACGCTTAATGCAGCCGTCAGTGCCAGCACGTTTTTTGCTTTTTTATAACTGAACATTTCATTTACCTCCAATCATTGACTGATTAGTCAGTGCTTAAATTTTATATTTTTTAACCCTAAAAGTCAACTGTTTTTTCAAAAGTTAACAAACTTTTAAAAATAGGTACGCACACCAACATAGGTGTTGCTTTTGCTGCCGTGGCGCAAATCGGTCTGCTCGCCCAAAAGCGAAAAATTATCGTTAATTTTAAGCTCGCCGCCAAGTTTTACTTTGGTATCGTCAAAATCATATACCTGCGTATAAAGGCGGAAACGGTCGGCTATATTATAGCCAAGCCCCACGCCGAACTCGCCCTGCATGCTGCCCATGCTTACATCGGCGGCGTCAAACTGCTTGCCAAACTGTAAATCCAGCTTGTTGCTGTCGCCAAGGTCATAGCCGCCCAGGTAAAAAAAAGTGTCGTCCTGCGGGCGGAAGGTTACGCCCAGATTGCTGCGCCAGTCGCCGCCTTCCGCGCTGTGCGTAACGTCGGCGCTTATTTCTGCCGTTTCCAGAACGCCCAGCATGCGGTTGGCTTTTTCGCTTGCCTCGCGTGCATTATGCAAAGTAGCTTTTAAATCATCTTCGGTCTGCGGGTCGCTGGCAACCTTTTCCAAAAGTTTGCTGGCTTCTTCAATTCTGGCACTTGTTTTGGCCATGTTCTCTACAATTACGGCAAAATTCTGTCCGGTATGCCCGGCATTAACTTCGCCGATAATATTCTGCATGCTGTCTGCCGTTGCGTTCATGCGCGCCGACATTTCGCTCAGCTGCTTAACCATGCTGTTAATCTGCTGCTGGTTGTCAACCGCCACATCAGCCATTACCTTGGTAAAAGTATTCATGTTGGCGCTGATGTCTTTCATATTGATGAAACCCTCACGCAGCGACTGCTGCACTTCCGGGTCGCCAAACACATTGTCAAGAGCATCGGCAATGTTTTCCAGTTTTTCAAGCGCATCGCCGGACGCGCTCATAAAGGTGTCAAACCCGCCGCCGGGAACGCCTTTAACCCTGTCGCCTTCCTCCAGAAAAGCGCTTACCGCACGCGGCGGCGGCTGAATATCGACAAATTTTTCTCCCAAAATGCCGTCGGAATTAATGGAAAACGTCGATTCCTGCGGAATGCGCACATTGTCGTTAATTTCGGCGGTAACTTCAATGCCGTCCTCGTTAACGGCAAGGCCTTTAACGGTACCTACCTGCACACCGGCATAGCGCACCATGTTGCCCTCCATCAGCCCGGCAACCTGCGGGTAATCTATTGTAATGTCGTATTTGTCACTGCCAAAGCTGAATGTTCCCAGAAAGGTTATCATCGCTGCCAAAATTGCGGCTCCGCCCAGGGTTATTGCGCCTACTTTAACTTCGCTGGAACTCATTTTATCACCTGCTCTTTAATCTCGCGCCCTTCTATAAAGGCCTTTACAATCGGGTTGGTGCTGTTTTTCATTTCTTCTGCCGTGCCTATGGCAACAATATGCCCTTCATAAAGCATTGCCACGCGGTCCGCCGCGTAAAACGCCGACTGCATGTCATGCGTTACCAGCACCGAAGTTACATGCAGCTGCTCCTGCGTCTTTTTTATAAGCCGGCTGATATTGCGGCTCATAATCGGGTCAAGCCCGGCCGTCGGTTCGTCATACAAAACTATTTCCGGGTTTACGGCAATCGCGCGGGCAAGCCCCACGCGCTTTTTCATGCCGCCGCTCAGTTCCGCCGGGTACAAATCCTGCGTACCGGGCAGGCCAACCAAATCAAGCATCTGCGTTACAATGCCCTGTATTTCTTCATTGCTTTTATCAGTATGCTGGCGCAACCCGAAAGCTACGTTTTCGCCCACCGTTAAAAAGTCAAACAGTGCCGAATACTGAAACACCATGCCCATTTTCATGCGCAAGCGGTTCCAGCCGTCCTCATCAAGCCCGCTTACATCTTCGCCCTGAATGAAAATCTGCCCTCCGTTTGGCTCCAGAAGCCCAATCATCGAGCGCAGCACCGTACTTTTGCCGGTGCCGGAAGGGCCAAGCACCGCCAGCGTTTCGCCCTTGTAAACATCAAGGTCAATATTGTCCAGCACCGTATGCGTGCCGAAGGTGATATTCAATTGGCGCAAACTGATAACCGCTTCTGCCATTTAATTTACCTCATACATACAGCACTGCCGATAAAAAGTAGTTGGCAATAAAAATTAAAATTATCGAAAGCACTACGGATTCCGTCGTGGCAAGGCCTACGCCTTCGGCGCCCTGCTTGGCACCCAGCCCCTTATGGCTTGCCACAATGGCGATAATGCCGCCGAAAACCATGCTTTTAAGCATGCCGCCGGTAACATCAAAAATATCGGCAAATACTTTAATGGAATTAACATATGTAAAATTACTGATGCCCGCGTAATAATGGGCAACCACCCAGCCGCCGATATTGCCGATGCCGTTGGCAAAAACAATAAGCACGGGCATCATCAGCACTGCCGCCAGAAAGCGCGGCACTACAAGGTATGTTATCGGGTTGGTGGCCATTACTTTTAAAGCGTCAATCTGTTCGGTTACCTTCATGGTGCCAAGCTCTGCCGCTATGGCAGCGCCTATGCGCCCGGCAACAACCACACCGGTAAGCACGGGCACAAGCTCGCGCCCAAGCGCGATTGCCACTATGCCGCCAACGGAAGAAGCAGCGCCGAAACGCACAAATTCCGTTGCGGTCTGCAGGGTAAAAACCATGCCGGTAAAAAGTATCGTCATCAGCACAATGGGCAAAGAATCGGCGCCGAGCCTTGACATCTGCCGTATGGTTTCCCTGGCATCTGCATTTTTCAGCCGCGCAGCCGTATCCAGAAACAGCTGCATTATGCGCCCTGTATCGTGGCACGACCTGATGACAAAACCGCCCACGGCCGCACATATTTTTTTCAGCATCGGCCTCTTCCTTTCCCAAAAAATTTAAGTTATTTTTATATAATTCAAGATAAAGCAAAAATTCCCTGCTTATTTTAAACCGGGCTTTTTAACGTTTTTGTAAATTTTTCAGCCGGTAACTTCAACCATAATGTCTGCCGTACCGTCCACGATAAAATTCATGGTTGTTTTCTGCTTGGCAGGCGTGCCCGCAAGAGCCGCCGCAAAGCCGGTATCCTGCTGCTGCGCCGCCATATCCGGGTCCGGCAGGGCCGCTATATCCACAATAATTTCGTTATTCTGGTCCGCATTGTTAATATCGGCAATAAAATCTTTTAAAGTGCGGCGCTGCGGCTTTTTAGCTGCCGGTATGCCTTCTTCCTGCTGGCGTTTCATCAGTTCCTGCATCCACGCCAGGCTGCTGCCCCCGCGCACATTCAGCGCCATTTTGCCCGGGCGCTGCTGTTTGGGCACGGTAAATTTAACCGTTCTTGTAAATTTTTCCGCACGGTAAGGCTGCAGCTCCACATCAATGGCCAGTTCTTCACCTGCGCGCACGTTAAGCTTCTGCGGCCGCGCGGAAATTATTTCCGCAACTTCCGGCTCGGTGCCGAGCACCACATTTGCCTCTATGTTATAAACGTCAATTTTTTCAAACTTATTCTGCGCCAAAAGCGTTGCCGCCTGCACCAGTTCCTGGCTTATCATTTTTAAAATGCCGGCATCCGCATAATACATGTTTTCACGCTGAATTTTAATTTGTTCGCCGCCGGCGCTGCGCCCGTCAATACGGAAGTTAAAACGCGCCGTGCCGCCGCCTTCCCTGTCAGCAACGCGCGTAACGGTGTTGTAGGTTACGGCGTCAACCATCGAAGGCAAAAGCGCATCGTCGTCAATAAGCTCCGTGCGCGCACTGCCGTTAACGCCGCGCGAAGAATCGGTAACGGAAACATACATGGGTATTACCTTCGGCGGAGCGCCTATTTGGGCCGCAATACCCGCGCCGCGGTCCTGCGTTACGGTGCCTATGGTTGCCCCGAGGTTGCCGACTTTATAAGCGCTTTGCAGATTAGGCAGCGAAGCCAGAATCCAGGCCCGCTCCAGAAAATAATTGCTGTCGCCGCGCTGCATAAAGGGATGCCCGAAAGCAAGCAGGCTGCCGTCATCGCCAACCCAGGTTACAGTGCCCAGTGCACCAAGGCGGATATCGCCGCGGATTAAGGAAACGCCGATAGCGCTGCCCGGTTCGATGGGCTTATCGGAATTAAAACCACCGCTGCCGCCGGCTCCGGTAGCCTCCAGCCCCAAAGGCGCAAGTTTGCTGTTTAAATAATCAAGCCCTTTGGGCGTAAAACCGCCCGCCATCAGCATTGTGCTTTTGGGCACAAGCTCGGAAGGGCGCGGGCTTGTTTCGTTCAGTAAATCAAGCATTCGCCCGATAGGCGTTAAAAAGCAGTAATGAGGGTCGTTAAACTCTTTGCCGAAAGCCACGGCACCAACCAGCCTGCCGTTAATATAAACCGGACTGCCGCTCATGCCCTGCGCAACGCCGCCGCTTTTTTCGATAACGTCGCCGCTTGTGCGCACAAGTATGCTGTATCCTCCGGCTTCGCTGCCGGTAACGCCGATAACTTCAACGTTAAAGTTTTCGATATTGTCGCCGTTAATAACCGTTTTGCCAATGCCCTGCATGCCCGGGCGGATATCTTCCACCGGCATCAGCGGCACATTGGCAGCGCATAATAAAGGCAAACTGAATATAAGCAAAATACTAAAAATAAAAAGCAATAATTTTTTTGTGTCCATAAAGTCCCCACATCGCAAATAATGCAAAACCGGCCTGGGCATAAGCCGCACGCCGGTTTAATTCCGTTTAAGCAAAACAGCCGCACGCAGCCTTGGCATGCATGGCTATATTATACTATTTTAAAAATTTTCTGGCAAGCGTCAGCCTTTGGTAGGGAACACACCCAAGCCTACGCTGACAGGCCTTTCCCTTCCGTCAGAAGGCGTATTTAAAATTTTTCCGTCCAGCACCATTTCGCTGCTGCCGCCGCCGTCAAAATTAACGGCCTGCCATGCGCCGAGTTTTACAAGGTAGGAAGCAAGCTCCTGCAAAGTCATACCGGCAGAACTGCTGCTGCGGCCGTCCACAACCAGCAGAATAACTGTGCCGTCTTTTTTTACGCCTGCCGCAGTACGGGGCGCACGCCCGCGGGCAATATCATAGGCTATGTTTTCTTCGGCGCTGCGCACGTCAGCCTTGCCCTCCGCTACCAGCGAAGGCCCTGCGCCCACAACGAGTTCCGCTTCATCCGCGGTTTCATTGCCAAGCGTTTCACGCAGGCGCACGCGGTCGCCCACCTGTACGCGCTCCAGCACTTTTGCGGCCATGCCATGCCCCGAAAGCACAACGCTGTCCTTATCAAGTTTCATGTTGCCTGCTCCGCTTACTTCCGTAACGCGCCCGTTAGCGGCAATGCGTATTTCATAACCGTACTGGTTGGTTTTTGTGCCAGGCCCGTAATAATGCGTATAAAGCACCACATCATCGGCAATGCGGCTGCGGTTAATGCCCTTCACATCCAAAAAAGTGCCCAGTTTGGGGAAGAAAGCGCGCCCTTCATAAGCCAGGTCCTGCATAACCATCGGCTTGCCGCCGGCAACAACCAGTGCGCTGCGCGGCTGGCTTTCCATGCCGAGCCATTCGCCGTCCAGCTTTAAGTTGCCGATAATCCAGCCGTCCGAATCAAAATACGAAGCGTTAACTGCCGCACGCGCGCCGACGGCTTTGGCTGCCTTAAGCAAAGTTCCGCGACCGTTTTTGTTAACCGCGCCGCTGAACGGTTTTAAAATATAGCGGTTTTTCGGGGCAATTTCCAAAATATTTACTTCCACCGGCAAACCGTTCATGTCCTCGCGGCGGTAAATATGCGTCAACCCTTTGCCCATATCGCTGCTGGTAGATTCCACGCGGATGCGGAAAATATCAAGCACCAGACGGTTAGGCTGTTTAAGCACAAACACCTTGTGCTGCGCTTCGCTGTTTAAATCAACAATCAGGCGTGTTTTATCGCCCTTTTCCTGCAAACGGGCCTTTTTAATAATCGGGTCCTTAACCTTGGAAACAATATCGTCGTCTACTTTTGCGTCAAATTCCAGTACAAGCTGTTTTTTGGTGTTCTTAATTTCTTCATATTCAACCTTGCCGTCCAAATCTACAACAAAACGTATTTTGCTGGGGCTGCTGCTGAAGCGGAAATTTTCAACCTCCGCCGCCATTGCGGAAAGCGGCACCATAACAACAAGCAGCGCCGCGGCAAGCAGCCTGCCGAAAGTTTTTAACATAACCTACCTCCGTGAAAAAACAATACACAGCCCGTAAGCTGTGTATTATAAACCATAACTAATCAGTCGTTGCCGACAACAGAACCCGGGCGCAGGTTGTTCAGCTCGCTGAGAGCCTTGCCGGTGCCGAGTGCCACGCAGTCCAGCGGGTTTTCCGCAACCGTTGTTTTAATGCCGGTTTCCTCAGTCAGCAGCTGTGCCAGTCCGTCAACCAGCGCGCCGCCGCCGGTAAGCACCATGCCCTTATCGACAATATCTGCCGAAAGCTCCGGCGGGCATTTTTCCAGCACGCCGCGGATGGTGCCGATAATGGAATAAACAGGTTCGCGCAGCGCTGCACGTGCATCTGCCGAAGTTACCTTAATGGTGGTAGGCCTGCCTGCAATAAGGTCACGCCCCTGCACTTCCATATCCGTGCATTTGCCGTTGGAAAGCACGGTAGCCACGTTCATTTTTATTTTTTCTGCCGTCGGTTCGCCAATCAGCACGTTGTAAACTTTTTTTACATAGCGCACAATTGCTTCGTCAAAAGCATCGCCGCCAACGCGGATGGAAGAATCAACAACCACGCCGCCGAGGCTTAAAATGGCAATATCGGTTGTGCCGCCGCCGAATTACCATGCTGCCGCTCGGCACGCTGATGTCAAGCCCTGCGCCAAGCGCCGCGGCAAGCGGCTCTTCTATTAAATAAGTTTTGGATGCGCCTGCCTGCATGGCAGCTTCCAGCACGGCACGTTTTTCTACCGAAGTAATGCCAGTCGGAATGCACACCATAATGCGCGGCTTGCTGAAAAAGCTCTTGCCGGCCACACGTTCCACCACAAATTCCAGCATTTTCTGCGTTACGGTATAATTGGCAATTACGCCCTCTTTAAGCGGACGGATAACGGAAATGCTTTCCGGAACTTTGCCAATCATATCACGGGCCTCATTGCCCACAGCCAGAATTTTATTTTTGCTTCTGTTAATTGCCACAACGGAAGGCTCGTTAAACACGATGCCCTTGCCCTTGATGTACACCAGAAGATTGGCTGTACCAAGGTCAATGCCTATATCTACACTGTTAAAAAACATACTTTCACCTACTTTTAATCTTTCGTGCCAACGCGCTTAATATCCGCGCCGAGCCTGGTCAGTTTAGCTGCAATTTCTTCGTAACCGCGGTCGATATGGTAAATATCGCAGATTTCCGTTGCCCCTTCGGCTACAAGCCCCGCAAGTATCATTGCCGCACCGGCACGCAGGTCGGTTGCCCTTACGGTGCAGCCTGTTAAATGGGCCGGGCCGGTAATAACGGCGCTGCGCCCTTCTGTGGTAATATTTGCCCCCATGCGGTTCAGTTCAACCACATGCATAAAACGGTTTTCAAAAACAGTTTCGGTAATTTTGCTGCGCCCTTCCGCAACGGAAAGCATGGCCATCATCTGGGCCTGCATATCCGTAGGGAAGCCTGGATACGGCAGGGTTTTAATATCAACGGCCTTCAGCTTGCCGCTGCCGACAACGTGAATACGGTCGATATCTTCTTCAACCAGCGCACCGGCCTCACGCAGTTTTGCAATCAGCGGCTTCTGGTGTTCCGGCAGTACGTTTTCAATAATTACGTCGCCGCCGGTCATCGCCGCCGCAATCATGTAAGTGCCTGCCTCAATGCGGTCGGGAATAACCGAATGCTGCACGCCGTGCAGTTCGGATACGCCTTCAATGGTAATAACGTTGGTACCGGCGCCGCGCACACGCGCCCCCATCTGGTTAAGATAGTTGGCAAGGTCTACAATTTCCGGTTCTTCGGCCGGGTTTTCCAAAACCGTAGTACCGTTTGCCATTGCTGCCGCCATCATAATATTTTCGGTTGCGCCCACACTCGGAAAATCGAGATAAATATTAGCACCCGTCATGCCATCAGGCGCAGAAGCCTCAATATAGCCATGCCCCTGTTCAATTTTTACGCCCAGTGCTTCAAAGCCTTTCAAGTGCAAATCAATCGGCCTTGTGCCGATAGCGCAGCCACCCGGCTGGGAAATGCGGGCATAACCCTTGCGTGCCAAGAGCGGGCCCATAACAAGGAACGAAGCGCGCATGGAACGCACAAGCTCATAAGGCGCTTCGCAGGAGGTAATTTCCCTGCTGTCAATTTTCAGTGTATGCGGCTCAGAAGCATCAACTTTAATGCCAAGGCATTCCAAAACCGCGCAAATTGTGCGAACATCCTCCAGCGCAGGAATTTCATCCAGCCTGCTCGGCGAAGTACCAAGAATAGAAGCGGCAATAATAGGCAGCACGGCATTTTTGGCGCCGCTTGTTTTTACTGTGCCTACAAGGCGGTTGCCACCTTTAACTATCAATCTTTCCAACTGCAAACTCTCCTGTTCTTAAAATCCATTCTATCAAAAGGGCATACTTTTCAAAATAAATATTTTCTGTAGTAGTTTATCACTTTTTTTACAGCTTGGCAATCTCTGCCGGATAAAAAAACGCCTGCCGTTTTTCTTAACGGCAAGCGCTTTTCAAAACAAATTTTCAGGCAATCAGATACCGCGGTCCTGCATTTTCAAACGGTCTGCCAAAATATTGTAATGGGTTTCCATTTCCATAATTTCTTTTTTAATACCGGCGATTACATCCGGGTCTTCTTCAACTTTCAGGCGTTCGCGCAGTTCTTTTATGCCCTGCTTCAACTGAAACATTTTATTTCCGGATACAGCATTAATTACATCAGCCACAGTAATCAACTCCCATCATTCTTTGTATTTTTATTATACCAAAATATGGGGCTGTAAGCAAAGTTTTATTCAAACGATTTTTATAAAAATTAAATATAATTTCACAAATTCCCATAAGAAGGATTTATGCGGCTTAAATATTTAAAATTTTCATTTGAACTTAAAATTTGTTTTTGCCGGGCAGTAAATTTTAAACCCTGCTGCTTACAGCATAACATTTTATACAGCTGCTGTAAGTAGTTTTTTATACAAAAAGCGGATGGCATAAGCCATCCGCTTTTAAAGCTTTCCGTATTAAACTTATTAAGGTTAAAATTAGAAAGTGAAGTACAGTTCGGAGAAGATTACCTGATCGTCTGCATCGCCAGTCTGAGCTTCGGTGTCATAGTAGTTAACTACGCCAACGATGTTTTTAGCGAATGCATAGCTTGCGCCAACTGCCCAGCCTTTGTAACCGCCATCTTCACCAAAGGTAGTTGCATCGGTGGTCGGGTTGATGTAAGCGTTAGCGGACTGATCGAAGTAGCTTACATGCAGGCCATAGGAACCCGGTTCGTCAGCGGAAGCGCCTTTCCAAGCGAGGTCTGCATACCAGCCGTCTTTACCCGGTTTTTCGCCATTGTATTCATGATCTTTATCGCCCCACATATATTCAGCAGAAAGAACGAAGTCAGGAGCGAAGTTATAGCTTGCACCAATGTTCCAGATTTCTTTATCGCCAACTACATTGAAAGGACCATTATGAGTGCCATCAGTTTTATAATCCCAGTAACCAGCATCATTAGCTTTATAGTAGGTTACATATGCATCAACTGCACCAAGGTCAGCTTCAACGCCTGCTACATAAAGGCGGTCGGAAGAAGCTTCAAGATATTCTTCGGAAGGACCTTTAGCAGCGATACCGAATACTTTTACGTTATCGCCGTAAGCAACTTTAACGCCATCGATGTAGGAATCGAGTACGTTACCGGTATGGGTTACTTCGTCCCAACGGCCAGCCTGTACATCCAAACCGCCAACACGGCCGTTCAGATAAGCACGGTTCAGTTTAACTTCATCTTCACCGCTTTCACTGTGCATGAATTCCTGAGTGTTCTGGAACATACCGGTGTAAGTCCAGTCTTCGTTAACCTGACCGGTTACCCAAAGACGAGTACGAAGGTTGGATTCGTCAGCGTCGTTGTCGCGGCTTACATAGTTATAACGAATCTGGCCGGTGATTTTTACGTTGTCAGCTTTTTTCTCAAGGTTAGCAACGCGAACGCCGAGGCTGTCGAGTTCATCAGCAAATTCAGCAGCTAATTTGTCTACGTTAGCGCCTTTTGCCATTGCTTTAGCAACAATCTGAGCCATTTCATAACGGGTCATCAGTTTGTCGCCGCCGTAAGTGCCGTCGGGATAACCATCAACAACGCCTGCTGCAGCCAGTTTGTTTACAGCGTCATAAGCCCAATGACCAGCCGGTACATCGGAGAACGGATTTGCGGCATAAGCGCTTGCAGTTACGCCAAGAGCCATAGCCATTGCGAGAACTAAAGATTTTTTCATTTGCCATTCCTCCAGGGAAATAAATTTTTTACCCTTTCAGAAACCTTTTGCGCCAAACTTTCCGTTTCGGTTTTTTATGCGCGAGTTGCCGTGTTTCCTCTGCATCCAACCAATACAGTCCGCAAATTGCAAACGGTTTTTAAAAGGATGTGTACACTTTACCATAATTTCATAATGACGTCAAGAACATTTTACAATTTTTAGTGAATTTTTATCAGTTTTTTCTGCATAGAAAAACAGGCAGCACATAAAGCACTGCCTGTTTGTAAATAATTTTACATTATTTGCTGAAAGCGTCCGTTAACGGAGGCACAATCTGTTTTTTGCGGGAGAGCACGCCCGGCAGGTAATAATGGCCTTCTGCTTCCGGTTTGCCGAAAGCTTCCGTAACTTTTGCCTGGTTTACACCGGCAACCAGCAGGTCGGTAGCTTCGGAAAGAATGTCCGTTACCATTAGGAAGGACAAATCAAAACCTTCAGTTTCGCGCATGGCTTCCAGTGCCGCTAAAAGTTCCGGCATTTTATCCAGTCCCTGCTGGCGGCCCATGATATTAATCTGCGCTACGCTGGCTTTGGTTTCGCCGAAATCAAATTCTTTCAAATCGGTACGTACCAGTTCGTCTGCGGTTAAACGGGCAATAACGGAGCCCTGTTTCAGTTCTTCCATGGCATAGGCTTCCAAATCCTCAAGACCGGCAATTTTTTGCAGTTTTGCCGCAGCGTCCTTATCCTGCTGAGTGGTGGTCGGGCTGCGAAAATACAGAGTATCGGAAATAATTGCCGATAAAAGCAGGCCGGCAATTTCGCGCGGCAGTTCCACTTTGTGTGCTTCTGCCATGCTGGTAATAATGGTTGCCGTGCAGCCTACGGGTTCTTCGCGGATATAAATAGGAGCCGCGGTATGCAGGCCGCCCATGCGGTGATGGTCAATTACCTCAATGATTTCAGCTTCTTCGCTGCCTTCAACGGCCTGTGCGCGTTCGTTATGGTCAACAAGAATAAGCTGGGTTTTGTCGGGTTTCAGCAGGCGTACCTTGTCAATCATGCCAATGTAGCGGCCGCCTTCCACAACCGGATAGGAGCGGAAATTGGTATCGAGCATGGCATTTTTAACATCGTCCAGAAGTTCGTTGTTGTTGAAGGAAACAACGCTGGTAGTCATTAAGTCTTTAACCGGTGCGTCCAGCAGCTGGCTGTAATCAACAGCGCCGGTTTCGTTTTCCTGTGCGCAAAGTTCTTTATAGAAGCATTTGGCAAGGTCGGTTACGGTAACAACGCCTTCAATGTTTTCCGGCGTGCCTACAGGCATGCAGCGCACGCCGTAGTCGGTAAACAAATGGCTTACCTCACGCAGTTTGGTTTCGCCGTTAAGCATGGGCACTGCAATAAGTTCCACATCTTTCAGGCGGGGGTACATATCCTCAATTAAAACCGGTTCTTCCACGCCGAAATAATTAAGAACATACTGTGTTTCAGGGTTCAGCGCACCTGCGCGAGCCGCAACGGCATTAACGCCAAGCTGCCTTTTTAACCACGCATAGGCAACTGCGGAGCAGATAGAGTCCGTATCCGGGTTGCGGTGGCCGATGACATATACTGGTTTATCCACGTTCAGCACTTCCTTTTTGCAGGCAGACCTGGCTGCCGTAATGATTTTTAGTGTAATAATTATTATATCATAAAAAACTTTAAATTACCGCTGAAATTTTGTTTATTTGGCGCGTTTATCGCCCAGCGTTGCCAAAAGTTCTGCCGGGTTAATGTTATGGTAGGCCAAAAGCACAAGGCAGTCGTACCACAGGCCGCTCATTTCATCCAGCACTTCTGTCCTGCTGTCATTTTTAGAAGCAATAATAGTGCTTGAAGTATCTGCGCCCAGCTGTTTTAAAATTTTATCCTGCCCGGACATAACTAAATGCCTTGCAGCGGAATTATCGCCGCCGGACCGGCGTTTATAGCATATTAAGCGGTAAATTTCGGCAAGTACGCCGTGAATACCGTCAGGCTCAGGCACGGGCAGGCTGCCGCTTTTCCATACCGGCTGCGTAAATACGCCCAGCCCGCTGCGCCCCGGCAGCGCTTTTACCAGAAGCACCGTACCGTTTTTGCCGGCAGTAATTTCCGTAACCGAAAAAGCCGCGCCGTCTTCCGCGGCATTATAAGCCTTTTTTGTTTCCGGGTCATACAGCCACAGGCTGCCGTTTTCCGCCGTGCGCGCCAGTGCCTCGCCGTCCATTTTAACAAGCGCCAATACCTCGTCCGTACCGGCATCCTGCACTATGGCATTAATATAGCCGTGAACATTAAATTTTAAAGCTGCAAAATCAATTTTCATCTTTTCCGCCTTCTCTTAAAACGGGCATTACGGAGTTATACCCGTCCGCTCCGTATACCAGGCAGCGCTTTACGCGCGAAATGGTTGCCGTGCTGGCGCCTGTTTTCTCCACTATTTCTTCATAAATGCAGCCGGCATCAAGCATTCTGGCAACCTCCAAACGCTGCGCCATTGCTTTTAATTCGGTAATGGTACAAATATCTTCAAAAAAGTTTGAGCATTGCTGTTCATCTTTTAAACTTAAAACAGCCCTAAACAGCTGCGCGGTTAATTTATCCCTGGTTTTTGCAGGCATGGCTGTCCTCCTTGGTTAACACCCGTAAAATTTTAAATTGGATATTTTCTATCCTTTCTTACTTTAATACTTTATTTTATAAAAAGTCAAGTAATTTTAACGGATTTTAAGAAAAATTTTATTGACAGATTTGTAAATAACGTGTATTATTGGTACATCAACTTCATACAAACATTCATCAAGAGTAGCCGAGGGACTGGCCCGATGACGCTACGGCAACCATCCTTAGTGAAACGGTGCCAAATCCAACGGAACATTCCGGCAGATGAAAGAGGTCTTAAAACTTGTACCCTTCACCTGTTTGTGAAGGGTTTTTTAGTACCTTAGAAAAGAAAGAGGAACACCGCATGATTGAATTAGTAAATGTAGAAAAAACTTACCACACCTCCTCGGGTGACATTCACGCCTTAAAGCGTACCAGCCTTACCATTAACCAGGGCGAAATTTTTGGCATTATCGGCCTTTCAGGCGCAGGCAAATCCACGCTTATCCGCTGCATTAACATGCTGGAAGTACCTACCGCCGGTCAGGTTTTTGTAGACGGCGAAGAACTTACCGCCATGACGGAAACGCAGCTGCGCAAAGCACGCCAGAATATCGGCATGATTTTTCAGCATTTTAACCTGCTTGCCAGCCGCACCGTTTTTGACAACATTGCCTTTCCGCTGGAAATTCAGGGGCTTGGCAAAGATGAAATCAAAAAGCGCGTAGAACCGCTGCTGGAGCTTGTACAGCTGCAGGACCGCGCCGACCATTACCCCAGCCAGCTTTCCGGCGGGCAGAAACAGCGCGTAGGCATTGCCCGCGCCCTTGCCAGCAACCCGAAAGTTCTTCTGTGCGACGAAGCAACAAGCGCGCTCGACCCGCAGACCACCAAATCCATTTTGAACCTGCTGCGCGACATTAACCAGCGTTTAAACCTTACCATAGTAATGATTACGCACCAGATGGAGGTTGTAAAGGAAATCTGCGACCGCGTAGCCGTTATTGAAAACGGGACCATTATTGAAGAAGGCAATATGGTGGATGTATTTACCAACCCGCAGAACCAGACTACCAAAGAATTTGTTAAGAGCGTCGATAAAAACACTCTTCCGGAATCACTTAAAAGCACGCCTGTCAGCAGGGAATATTTTGAAGGCGCAAACCTCGCCGTGCGCTTGTCCTTCTTCAGCGGCAACGCCGACAAGCCCATTGTTTCCGGCATGATTAAACGCTTCGGCGTAGACGCCAACATTATTTCCGGCAACACCGACCAGCTTAAAGACCGCATTTACGGCAACCTGCTGATTGTTATTGAAGGTCCGCAGAAAGCCCTTGAGGACTCGCTGGATTATTTAAACAGCCAAAATCTGCAAGTGGAGGTAATTGGTTATGTCAAATGAAATGATTGAACTTTTAATAAAATCCTTTTGGGAAACCGGCTACATGGTTGTTGCCTCCACCGTGCTGGCAAGCCTTATCGGCATACCGCTGGGCATCATCCTTACGGTAACGCGCAATGGGCACATTCTGCCGAATGCCGTTATTAACTCCGTGTTGGGCGTTATCGTTAACGCCACCCGTTCCACCCCGTTTATTATTTTAATGGTAGCCATTATTCCGCTTACCCGTATGCTGGTTGGTTCTTCCATCGGCACCACGGCCGCCATTGTGCCGCTTACCATTTCGGCAGCACCGTTTATTGCGCGCGTTATCGAATCTTCGCTGCTTGAAATTGACCACGGCGTTATCGAAGCCGCACAAAGCATGGGTGCAAGCCCGATGCAGATTATTTACAAGGTTCTGCTTCCCGAATCGCTGCACTCCATCGTGCTCGGCATTACCCTTGCGGTTATCGCCCTTATCGGTTACTCTGCCATGGCGGGCGTACTCGGCGGCGGCGGCCTCGGCGACCTTGCCATCCGCTACGGCTACCAGCGTTTCCAGCCGGATGTAATGGTTGTTACCGTTGTTATCCTGATTCTCATGGTACAGCTCATTCAGTTTATCGGCGACACGCTCAGCAAAAAACTTAACAAAACCAAATTATAATGTTAGTAATTTATTTTAATTTTAATATTTTAGAGGAGGATTACTATGAAATTAAAAAGAATTTTGGCCGCACTGGCGGTTGGCACTCTGGCACTCGGCATTTTTGGCTGCGGCGGCAGCGAGAAAGCAGCGGATACTTCCGCACCCGTTAAGGTAGGCGTTACCGCAGGCCCCCATGCCGAAATTATGGACGAAGTTAAAAAACTGGCTGCCAAAGACGGCTTAAACATAGAAGTTGTAGAATTTAACGACTTTGTAACGCCGAACATTGCTTTGCAGCAGGGCGAAATTTTTGCCAACAGCATGCAGCACAGGCCTTACCTTGACGCCACGCTGAAAAAAGAACCCGGCTTTGAACTGGTTGAAGTTTTTAAAACCGTAAACTTCCCCATGGCGGTTTATTCCAATAAAATCAAAAAAGGTGAAGCCATCCCCGACGGCGCAACAATCGGCATCCCGAATGACCCTTCCAACGGCGGCAGAGCGCTTTTGCTGCTTGCCGAGCAGAAATTAATTGAAGTTAAGGACATTAACGACGTTACCACCTCCGTTGCCGATATTACCGGCAACCCGCATGGCTATAAATTCCTTGAGCTTGACGCTGCTACCATTCCCCGCAGCCTGCCGGACGTAACCGTTGCCGTTATTAACGCCAACTACGCGCTGCCTGCAGGGCTGAACCCCATGACGGATTCCTTGATGGTTGAAGGCGCGGCTTCCCCGTACATCAACATTTTTGTAACCAAAAAGGAAAATGCCGCCGACCCGCGCATTAAGCAGCTGCAAAAAATTTACCAGTCCGCCGAAGTTGAAAAATTCATTAACGACCACTTTAAAGGCTCCGTTACCGTCGGCCGGAAATAAAATATTAAAAATAAAAGCGTCCCTTGCGGGTGCTTTTTGTTTGAGGTGAACCATGAAACGTATTTTGCATTTATTAGTTTTGCTTATAATTGCCCTGTGCTTTATGCCCGCCGCTTACGCGGAAAGCCCTGTTGACCGCCCCGTGAACACCAGCAGGCTTGACGATATATTTGCCAGACATGGCGTAAACGGAACCCTTGTAATTTATGACGTACAGAAAAACGGTTACTGGCTGCACAACGCCGGGCGTGCTGTAGAGCGTTTTTACCCCGCCAGCACGTTTAAAATTTTTAACAGCCTTATCGGTTTAAGCGAAGGCGTTGTTAAAGATGCGGACGAAGTTTTTTACCGTTACGGAGGCGAACCGGTGTACCTTGAAAGCTGGAAAGCCGACGCCAGCCTGCGCAGCGCCATAAAACTCTCGCAGGTGCCAGCCTATAAAGAACTGGCGCGCCGCATCGGTGCGGAACGCATGCAGGCCAATATTAAAAAGCTGCACTACGGCAACGAAAGCATTGGCAGTAAAATCGACAGCTTCTGGCTGGAAGGGCCGCTTAAAATCAGCGCGCTGGAGCAGGTTAAGCTGCTTACGGCACTTGCCCGCAGGCAATTACCCTATCCGCAAAAGGCGCAGCAGCAGGTTTGTGACATAACCGTTTTAAAACATACCGATACCTGCACGCTGCACGGCAAAACCGGCTGGGCAACGGACAATATAAAAACCCCTGTGGGCTGGTTTGTTGGCTGGGCCGAAACCAAAGACAACCTGTATGTTTTTGCCATGAACATGGATTTAACCGACGCCGCAGATTTGCCGTTAAGAGAAAGTATAACCCTGGAGTGCCTTCGAACTTTAAAACTTTTATGAAGCAGTTTATAATGATAATAAGCAGTAATTGAAAGAAGGGATACTATGGCATATTTAGGCGAAGATATTAAAAAACTCGGTTTTGGGCTGATGCGCCTGCCGAAAATTGGCGAGGCCATCGACATTGAACAGACCAAAAAAATGGTAGATATGTTTCTGGAAGCAGGCTTTACATATTTTGATACGGCGTGGGCCTACCCCGGCAGCGAAGACGCTATCCGCCAGGCGCTGGTAGAACGCTACCCGCGTGAAAAATTTCAGCTTGCAACCAAAAACGCCGCCTGGATTAACTGCAAAACGCGCGAAGAAGCAGTTAACCAGTTTGAAACCAGCTTAAAACAAACCGGCGCAGGCTATTTTGATTTTTACCTTCTGCACAACCTCGGCGAAAGCCGCACCAAATATTTTGACGATTACAATATGTGGGACTTTGTGCAGGAGCAAAAAGCCAAAGGCCTGATTAAGCACGTTGGTTTTTCGTTCCACTCCACGCCGGAAGAACTGGACACCATTTTAAACGCGCACCCCGAAATGGAATTTGTGCAGCTGCAAATTAACTATGCCGACTGGGATTACCCCGCCGTACAAAGCCGCCGCTGCTATAAAGTAGCGCGCAAACACGGCAAGCCCGTTATCATTATGGAACCGGTTAAGGGCGGCATGCTCGCCAATCCGCCGGAAAGCGTACAGAAAATTTTAAAAGATGCCGAGCCGGAAATGTCCGTGGCAAGCTGGGCCATCCGCTTTGCTGCACATCTGGAAGGCGTTATTACCGTGCTCAGCGGCATGAGCAATGTTGAACAGATGCAGGACAACCTTTCTTACATGAAAGATTTTAAAGGCCTTACCGACGCCGAAGAAGCAACGCTGAAACAGGCGCAGGAGGCGCTGGCAAAAATTCCGCTCATTCCCTGCACCACCTGCAACTACTGCGCCAAGGTCTGCCCCATGAATATCGGCGTAAGCGGCAGCTTTACGGCAATGAACTATTACACGCTGTATAAGGATTTGGCCGCTGCCAAACACCAGGAAAACTGGCTGGTTACTGGCCACGGCAAAAAGAAGGCCGCCGAATGCATTAAATGCGGCGCGTGTGAAAAAGCCTGCCCGCAGCATATTAAAATCCGCGAAGAACTGGTAAAGGTTACTGAAACCCTGGGCTGATATGTTAAAACAGAAGCATCCGTTTTATAAACGGGTGCTTTTTTATGTGCTTCGGCAAAATTTTGTGATATAATGGGAACGCTTAATAAATTTTACCCTGTTTTAAGGAGCAGCTATGAGCCGTAAACCTTTTGTGCCCGCAGCCCTTTTGGGCAAGCTGTGGCGCTGCATAATAGAATTTGAAATGCTGAAGGAAGGCGACCGTGTGCTGATAGGCTTAAGCGGCGGCAAGGACAGTATGTTTTTAACAGCCGCACTGGCCGAAGTACAGCAGTATGCGCCCTTTAAGTTTGACCTTGCCTGCTACACGGTTGATACCATGTTCAGCAGCGATTTTCCCAAAGCTGATTTGGAAAGCTTCTGTGCGCAGTACGGGCTTAAACATTACAGCAGCAAAGTTGACGTTACCGAAGCGTGGCAGCACCGCACCAACACGCCGTGCTTTACCTGCGCTTATTTCCGCCGCGCCGCCACCAACCGCACGGCACTGGAGCTGGGCTTTAACAAAGTTGCCTGGGCGCACCACCATGACGATGCCGTGGAAACCTTCTTTTTAAACCTTGTTGCCAGCGGCCAGCTTAAAACCTTTCTGCCGGTAACGCCGCTTTCGCGCACGGGGCTTACCCTAATACGCCCGCTTTTATATTACCGTGAGGCGGAAATCATCAGTATGGTTGATGAGCTTAACCTGCACCCGCTGAAAAACCCCTGCCCCTACGACGGCCACACCAAACGCCAGGAAGCCAAAGAACTGCTGCGCTCGCTGCAGGGCTTCAACGCCGAAGCGTATGACCATCTGGCGGCAGCCATGCGTTTTGCCAATGCCGAACTTTGGCCTGCCAAATGCGGCAAAACGGAACTGGCAGATAAATTCCACGCATTTTGGCAGCAAAAGCGCAAAAACAGGCAGGAATAACGCCGCCCGCAGCGAATATAATTTTTTGTATGACATTTTGACCGGAGGTTTTTTATGACAGTAAAAGAGTTTAAACATGATTATTTCAGCTTTAAAGGGCGTTTGAACCGCAAGCCCTTTTTAATGCGCCTGATGATGCTTGGCGCCATCAGTATCTTTTTTGTTTTAATCGTTATCAACGCCGAACCGCACCTTAAGGAAGACCCCGCGCATTTTGCCACCAACGTGCGCAAATCGCTGGTGTTCTGGGTTTATTATATTCCGCTGATTATCGCCAGCATTTCGCTCGGCGTGCGCCGCCTGCACGACCTTAATTTAAGCGGCTGGTGGATGCTTCTGGGTTCCGGCGCGCTTTTAAGCACCGTAAACACCGGCAATACCGCCATTGACCTTGCAGCGGCAATTTTATTTTACATTGCCCAGCTTTTCAATCTGTTCCTGATTTTCTTCCGCGGCACCAAAGGGCCTAACCGCTTCGGCGAAGACCCCGTACCCCAGCCCGCAAAAGAAAAGAAGAAAACCAAAGAAGAACGCCGCGCCGAAGCCAAGGCACGCAAAGAAGCTGCCGAAGCAGAAAAACGCGCCGACGAAGAACTGGAACGCGAAATTGCCGAAGCGCATCCCGACTGGGATGAATATGACCGCTACGATGCCATGCAGGATGCCAAAGCCAAACGCGAAGCCGAAAAAGCAGCGGCAGAAATTAAAGACGGCACCGAAAACAAAGAAAACAAATAATCGTACAAAAAAATCCCGCCAAAAGCGGGATTTTTATTTTATGCGTATTTTGTTTTAAACTATTGTATAAATTTGGTACTGCTGCGCCTTACCAGGCCAGTACCTCCACGCCGGTATCTGTAACAAGCACCGTGTTTTCCCACTGGGCCGACATGCTGCCGTCCTGCGTATAAACAGTCCAGTCGTTTGAAGCGTCGATAAACACATCACGGCGGCCGGCGTTAATCATCGGCTCAACCGTAAATACCATGCCCGGCACCATCAGCATGCCGGTATTTTTTTTGCTGTCATGGCACACAAAAGGTTCTTCATGGA
>OHEP01000496.1_pt1 | contig 27027 bp, 18 predicted proteins | sample 1567271 | NCBI WGS metagenome assembly OHEP01 (sample SAMEA3879577, study PRJEB24766) | human gut metagenome | biome: human-associated habitat; feature: feces | place: USA | collected 1985/1987
TAAAGGTGTATTCCTTTTGGGTGCTGACGATTTTTCCGCTTTCGTCCTGCCAGCCAACGAACTCTTTGCCTTCTTTATCTTCTGCCGTTACGGTTACGCTTTCGCCTTCCTTATAGAAATTGCTTTCGCCGTTGATTACCACGTTATGCGTGCCGATTTTGGCGATTCTAAGTTCGGTGATTTCGCCCCCGTCTTTATCAAAGTGCTTTCCGCAAACCTTACAATCTTTGTGTTCTTTCACGCCAAAATCTTCCGTTGTTGCAGCCACTTCGGGTATCAGCTCACCGTAGGTATGCGGTGCAGTATCGCCATACGTTGTTTTGCAAACTTCACAAACCGCTTTTGTTGTGCAAGTTGCCGTTCCGCCCGAGCAAGTGCCGTTTTCTTTATGACCGCTATCTCTCTTACAAGTGCGGGTATGCGTTCCGTCACCGTTGCTTACCCAAGCGTTCCAGTCGTGATTGTCGTTTGTAGAAATTGTAAGGTCGGTGATTTCATTTCCGCTCTCGTCGTAATACCTATTGCACCTATTACAATCTTTATGACCTTTTGTTCCCGTTGCCACGCAAGTTGCAGGAACTTCCGCTATCCACGCCCCAAAATCGTGAGCGTTCGGATTTACAGGAATAGTCAATTCCTCTACGTTCTTTTCGGTTTTGCTTTCGTCAAAATACTTGTTGCAAACCGAGCATTTATAATGCGCTTGCATACCCGTTTGCGTGCAGGTAGGCTCTTGCTTTGGCACTAAATCACCGTATTCGTGTCCCGCAGGGATTTTTACTTTTTCTTCGGTAAGTTGATTAACTGCCCCTGCGTCTTCAAACAAATCTCCGCAAACGTTACATTTGTAATGTTCGATATTTCCGTCCGTCGTACAGGTTTTAAGTGCTGCAGGGACAAGCGTTGTTATGTGCGTATGGTCTATTATGGTTACCGGTATTTCACGCAAGTAACCGCCTTTACTTTTTGCTTCAACTCCTATTGTTGTTGACGTTTCATCAATTCCGACAGTCAAGACGCCGTCTTGAGATATTTTTGTATCGTCGGAGCTATTGTAATATACGTTCCATGTAACCGACTTGTCAAAATCGCCGTATCCAATTACGGTTGCGGTAAATTGTCTTTGCCCACCCTTTGGAACGGAAGTGTTTTCAGGGGAAATAGTAACCCCAGTTATTTGTCCGTTTTCATAAACGGGAACATAACAATTGCCAGTGCCGAAACCAGTTTCTTCGTAGTCGCCATTTAAATTTTTGGTTTTTACACCTACATTAAAGGATATATCCTCAGTGCTATAGGGCGTGCCATATACTTTTCCTTCTTTTGTTAAGAATAGTCCGTTTCCTAATTCATACTCGTCTTGCGCATTAGGTGTTGATTCTTCGAATTGGTTCAAATACGTAAAGAACAAAAACGGATTATCCGCCGCATTCGTTCCGGTTGCCTCAAATTGAAATTCAAAATATTTCCCTTTTATCGCAGGTTTATTAGTTATGTCATCTTGGTTTATAATTTTAGGTCTTTGATATCCTTTTTGGATTGTTATGGTATATGTCTCTTCGTCAAATCCTGCGGCGTTTTGCAGACGCACGGTAAAAGTAAAAGTTCCCTCCTCGGTAGGTTTTCCCTCTATGTAGATACCAAAACCTGCTTGTCGAAGTATTAATCCTTTAGGTAAATTACCGTTTGTAATGCTTGCCTCGGAAGGTTCGCCTATGCCACTATTATAAACTATACGCTGTGAATATGAAGAATCTACATAACCTACCGCAATATCTGCTTGCGTTGTCGTGATTTTCGGTTTGGAGGTTTCGCCATAAACGTACATCCCCACAGAGATGTTATCACTACCGTATTTATTTGTAACGGTAACGCTGATATTGTATTTACCTGCATCTCCCGTAGGCGTACCTACGATTTCGCCTGTCGTCGGGTTTAACGAAAGTCCTTCAGGCAGTGGAGCATAGCCTTCTTCCAATTTATTCGCACGAAAAGTGAACGGTTCTGTTCCCGTCGCCTCAATTTTGTAGTTGCTACCGTCTTTCGCCTTGTATTCTACGCCCTTCAATGCATTAGGGAGAGTGCCCATATGGTTTTTTCTATCAACGTCAATACCGCCTGTTTTGACGATTGTCGGCGCTGTTCCGTCTTCTCCTACCGCATATGCTGCAAAAGTCGGGCTTGCAAATACAATGCCGAGCATAAGCACAAAACATACCACAAGAAGCGTCATCGATAGTCTGGTTTTTGTCAATGTTTGTTTCATATTAGGTTCCTTCCTTCGATGTTGTTTTAGGGCGAGGTTCGCCCTCGGTTTGCCGAGAAATTTTTATCGTCAATTCTTGAAAATTTCTCATTGTTATGGTATAGTGATTTATACAATAAAGGTATAGGATATATTTCCTAAAAATATATCAACACTATATCATCATCAAAAGTATATGGGCTAAAGTGTCGCGTGTCCCCTACCCAAACCCCCAAAAGGTAGGGAAAATTCAAAAAAGTTTGGATTTTTTTCAAATTTTTTTGTCGGGCACTTCCTGCGGATTGCTTCGCAAAACAAGGAATCTCTTTATGAAAAAAACTTTGCCGATAATCGTTTTTATTTGTATGCTTGCGCTTTTGCTTTTCGGGTGCGATAGGCAAGAAACGTTGCTCAATCCTCAAAAGCCGGTCACGCTCACGATGTGGCACGTCTACGGCGAGCAAGCGGATTCGCCAATGAACAGATACGTTGAGGATTTCAACCGCACCGTCGGCAAGGAAAAGGGCATCATAGTCAACGTTACTCTCATGTCCAATGCATCGCAAATCGGGCAAAAACTCGTCAATGCTCAAAACGGAGTCGCCGGCGTACCAGCGATGCCCGACCTGTTCTTCTGCCACAACTCAAATGCGCAAGAACTTGGCGCAAACAACTTGCTCGACTGGCAGGACGTTTTTTCGGCAAGCGAACTTTCGGATTTCATTGGCGAATTTGTATCCGACGGCATGGTTGACAACTCGCTCTCGGTGCTTCCCGTGTCAAAGTCCACCCACCTGCTCTTTTTGGCAGGCGGCGCGTTCGACAAATTCGCAAAAGAACAAAACGTGACCTACGCCAACCTCGCAACATGGGACGGTTTCTTCTCCGTTGCCGAAAAATATTACAACTATTCCGGCGGAAAGCCATTCTGCGCCCTCGACTATCTCATGCGCTCCGTCGAGCTTGACGCAATAAGCCACGGCGCAGTCGATTTCTACCAAAACGACTGGTACAAGCAAAACGTCACCTTGATTGCCTCTTACAAAAAGTTTGCCTCGGCAATCGCCAAAGGTCATATCGTCGTGTCCGACCTGTACTCAAACACTCAGGTTATGACGGGACAAACCATCGCTGGTATATCATCCTCCGCCGCCGTGCTCTACTACAACGACACAATCACCTACCCCGACAACACCCAAGAGCCGACCAACCTCAAAGTCCTGCCCGTGCCGACTTCGAGTGGCAAAAAGTATGCTACACAAGCAGGCGTAGGGCTTTGCGCCTACAAGACCACGCCTCAAAAAGCCGAGGCTGCCACTGCCTTTGCAAAATGGTTCACCGAGGAAAAACGCAACCTTGACTTCGTCGCTCAAACAGGTTATATGCCGGTCAAAAACGGCGCATTCGACAAGTTGGAATCTTACACTTTCAAGACGGAGGCTTTCAGAAACACTTACGCCGCCTTGAAGTCCACCGTGGAATCCTGCACCTTCCTATCCGAGCCGTCGATGGCAGGCTACTTTCCAAACACATACACGCTCTATTCCAAAATTCGCGCACTGCAAAAGGAACTGCCCTCGATGTACGAAAACGGCAAAACCGAAGAGGAAATCACCGACCAACTCGTTGACATGTTCCTCTCCATCCACGCCGCTTAATCGTCGCACAAAAAACGGCATAATAATATCAAACACGCAAAACCCGCGTTTTTGTTTTGAAATCGACGCTTTTCGTCATAAACCGACAGCAATATATGAACACTCCGAAAATCATAAAACCAAAAAAATCGTCCATGAAGCACAAACTGTTCTGGTACATGCTTGCGCTTGCGGTTATCGTTTTGTCGTTTTTGGGGTGCGGACTGTTCTTCTTCGGGCACTTCTCCACGGCAAAGGAAAGCGTTGAAAACAATCTTGCATTCCAGATGCGCACTTACGAGCGTCAAGTGTCCAAATACTTTGAAGATATGACAAGAATGGGCAACTCGCTTTCCTACTCAGTTGCCCAGAAAACAGACGCATATCTCGCCTCCGAGGGCATTGAATTTGACGACTTGAACGACGATTCGACGCGCATTGCCGCGCTTCAAAATATACTGTTCGATAAACTGGGCATAGAGTTGATGAAAACCGACTGTTCAGGCGCGTTTTTGATACTCAATGCCACCGTCAACACACATATCGACGGCGCGGAACACTCCAAAACGGGTATGTACTTCCAGCGCGCTTCTCTCGACGAAACCGACGAGACGTTGCTCCTCTACCGCGGCATTTCAGACATAGGACGCAACCGTGGCGTCATGCCTCATCGGCAATGGCGTCTTGAATTCAATCTATCCAATCTACCCGACGGCGACAAGGTGATTGCACTGTTAGAATCCGCCGAAAAAACTCCGCGTCTGACGCAAATTTCAAGGCTTTACGGCACCAGCGAACGCACAATGAACTTTGTTGTGCCAATCGTCGGTGACAACAATAAAGTCTACGGCGTGTGCGGCTTTGAAATCTCCGAAAACTACTTCAAAAAGTATTTTGCACAATCGACACAGCTCGAACACCTCACCTGCATGTTCTTCCCCAAAAACGGCGGCACGTACAACACCGTCAACGGATTTTCGGCAGGCGTGTACGGCGGCTACTATCTTCCTCCGCAGGGAGAACTTACCGTTGAGGATATGGGCGGCGGACTTACCGCTTTGCATTCGCGCGACGGCAATTCCTCTTTTGTTTCCAAGACGCAATTTGCCACTATTTGCGGCGACGAATACGTGCTTATCGTGTCCTATCCCAAGGAAGAATACGACATTAACGTTGCAAACAACGTCATTTCGGTGGTACTGCTAGTGTTGCTGCTTGTCGGCATGACCGTTGCAGTATGCGTGTTTTTCAGCAAACGTTTCTTGCGTCCGCTTCTCAAGGGCATAGAGCAAATCCAGAAACAAGAACACAAGAACGCCGAGTCGGAATTTGTCGAAATAGACGACCTTTTTGCTTTTCTTGCCGAACAGGATAGAATCAAAGATGAGGAAACCGAAAAACTCCGCACACAATGCAACGAACAAGGTTTTTCTCTCGAACAAAAACAAGCGGACATCGACCGTCTTGCCTACTCTCGTAAAAACGAGGTATCTCCCGACGACTATGAGATGTTCAAAACGGGACTGAAAACCCTCACCAAAACCGAAAAACAAATCTTCGGCTTGTATCTCGAAGGCAAATCCGCAAACGAAATTATGGAAATTTGCCACATACAACAAGGCACGCTCAAATATCACAACCACAACATTTTAGGCAAACTCGGCGTGTCCTCGCGCAAGCAAATGCTCCGCTATGCAACTCTTCTCAAACAAGAAACTCAGAGCAAATAACATAGTTTTTCGTTAAAATTACACTTCAATTCAAATGATGCGTCATTTTGTTCATCACAAAACCCGACTATTGCAGTCGGGTTTTTTCTATTCTACCAAGATTTGGATATTTCATATCCTCACGCCTTGCGTGCCGAACTCGGGACACCCGACTGACGTTTCACTATGCGGATAAATTCGCTCGTCCCACTATTACGGCAGTCGCCAACCGCGCTGCCTACGAACCTCGGTAGAGTCACCAAATGACAATAATACGAACTCAGATAATGGGTTCGTTTTATTTTTTCTTCGAGAATTTTTTGCTACTAAACTGTGCCTATAAATTCAAAGAATTTATAAAAAACTCATATTGCTGATTTTGTGCAATTAAAGCACCACCCAACGATAAGATAAAGCATCATACCCCTATTTTACAATTTGAGCCGCTCGGAAACCGAACGGCTCATTGCTGTCTTTGATTATTCCGCTAACGTAATATCAACCATTACATGCGTCGCTGAAACGTTATTAAGACATTTCTTGATTTTTTCTTATTGTTATCTCCGTTTGCTTTCCCCTTGCCCCGAAAGGCAAGGGGTGATTGTTTAATGCCTATTGTTTAATGCCGGTTATTTCTTCTTAAACAATGCAATCAGGTCGGCGAACTTCTTTTTCTTGACTGCAAACCAGAAGATTGCAAATCCGCCGATTCCCGCAAGCAGCACCGAACCGATTACGATTCCTGCAATCTGTCCGCCCGAAAGTCCCGTCTTTTCGGATTGCCCGCCGCCGGGTTGCTCGCCGCCGCCCGCGTTGATGTCCTCATAAACCGCCGTGAGCGATACTTCGCCCGTGACGGTGAAGGTATAGGTGGCATCCGTGCTGACGATATTGCCGCTCGCGTCTCTCCATCCCTTAAAGGTCTTCCCTTCTTCGGGGGCGTTTGCCGTGATGGTGACCGTTTCTCCTTCGGTATAGTTGCCCGTGCCGTTACCGCCCGTGACAGTCACCGGTACTTGCGCGGGTTCTCCCGTCGCGGGAATGCTCTCGACCTGTTTATAGCCGCAAACCGAGCAGATGTGCTCCTGCTCACCGTCTACCGTCGCGGTCGGGGGAGTGACGACCGTCCAATCTCCATAGGTGTGGGGTGCAACGCCGAGTTTTTCGGTGCAACCCGTACACTGATGCCAGTGTTCGTCTGCATTTTTCAGCCATTCTTCTCCCGCCGTATGTGTGGTATGACCGAGAGCGGGTGTGATGATATATCCGCAGGCTGTGCATGTGACGGCTTCGGTTTCGGTGGCTTCCGCGCGGTCGGGCACGTGGGGAGCGACGTCCACTTCTTCACCGCAAGCACAAACGTGCCAGTGTCTCGTGCCGTCCGATTGCCAGGTTGCCGAGGTTGCGGAGTGCAACTCAAAGTTGGACTGTATCGTCACGTTGGACGTGGACACTGTAAAGTCGGTCTCGCTGGCGGTACTATCCGCAAAGGTGCCTTCGCCCGTCTTGGTCCAACCTGTGAAGTGATAGCCCGAAGGAGCGGCGATTGCGGTGAGGCTGACGGTCTCCCCTGCCTTTTTGTAAAGATCTTCGGAGCCTATGCCTTGCTTGATCGTCACTTTGGAATAGATCTCCAACGTCTTGGTAGCAAACTTGCCGCTATCTCCGTTGGCAACCGCTTTTATGGTGAGAGTGGAAGCGGTTTCGTTTGCGGCAACGGTGAGAACGCCGTCGATCGAAATGCTAGTGCCTGCCGAGCCTCCTATGACGCTCCATGTGACCGTGTTGTCAAACGCGCCGGTGCCCGAAACGGTTGCTTTGAAGGTGTACGCGCCGTCTCTGACGACGATGGTTTCGCCGCCAGCGAAATCCACTTGAACGCCCGTTACGGTGACGGGAATGGTGGTGTCCTCGGCAACGAGCGTGATTCTGCGCAAGGTCGAGCCGCCGAGCGTGGTTGCCGCCGACAATCCGGTTGCATTTCCGTTAACCGTAAACGTGGACCAATACTTGCTATCCATCTCGTTATAAACGTAAGAACCGACGGCGGCAAACTCTATTTCTATCGCATATTCGTGATCTGCGACGAAATTGCTATCCTTGGGATATTGTCCGCTGGCGGTGTTCAAAGCGTTATCCGTGAGATCGAACACGCGCCAGAGCGCAACCGTGTATTTGGACGGGTCAAGCGACGCAAAGACAAGGTCGTTTGCCGTCAACTTGTCGGTGATGGCGGCCGGAGTCATGGTTGCCTGACTCACTCTGATGTACTTGCCTGCGGGGATAACCGTGCCTTCTTCTGCCAAGGCACCGCACACCGAGCAGTATTTGTCGCCGGTGTATCCGTCCGCGTCAAAAGTGGCTGCGGTGGCATTTTTCAACTCACCCTCGGTGTCGTGCGCGGCTTCGTTGCCGTGGACTGCGCATCCCGTATCTTTGCAGGGATTCCAGTGCGTATTCTCATCATGTTCCCACGTGGTAGTGTCAAAATCGTGCTCGGTGACGACAAACCTGACGGTTGCGGTTGCTTCCACGCTCGATCCGCCGTACTTGGAATATTCAGGTGTTCCGCTGAACTTTATCGTGGCGACGTATGTGCCCACTGCCAAACCGCTGTTGGGCTTTACGCTCCACGACTTAGTATTCTCCATGCCCGCTCCGACGGAATAGGGGTTAGCATAGTAATTTAACGTGAAAGAACTTGCGTTTTCCCCTTCGAGAGTAATGGAATTAAGGTTGCAGTTGATTTTCCCCGTTCCCGTGTTGACAACGCGTAGGGGAACTTGCGTGACCGGAGAATATCCCACTCTCACCGTGCCGAAATCAATCGGAACAACGGTTGCACTGTAGGTAGGTGCGGCAACCTCGCCGATATTTACGGTAATGGTCTTCGAGTATCCGTATTTGTCCTTCACCCTGACGGTGATTTCCGTGGCTTCGCTTACGCCTCTGATGTTTGGATTGACGTATATCTTATTCAAATCGGTTTCAGTCGAAATAATACCGACGCCTTTTGTATTCCCGTCTGCCGCGCTCACGATAGAGAAGACGTATTCTCCGCTGCCGCCGCTTGCAGAAAGCGCAATCGAAGAATAGGCAACGTCACCGCCGTAAACGGAGGCGGGAACGTCGTACTCCGCCTTGTCTTCAAACGTAAGGGGCGTTGCGATTTTGTTATAAGAGTAATTTTTGAAACTTACGCCATTGGCGCACTTATCCCAAACGTGGACGAGGCAGTTGTCGTTTTCAAAATACTGTTCGTCTGTCAACACCTTTGTCCAGGAAGAAATCTTTTCGCCGCCGTTGGCAACAAGTGGAAACGCGGTCAGCGACGAGCCGTTACTCCCGGGACATACGGAAGTGATTTTTGCATTTTTTCCAATCAAGCAGGTTGTGTACGAAGAAGACGTATATACGTCTCTCCATGTGTCGTAAGTCGAACCCGAGCCCGTATATTCCATTTTGATAGCAACCGTGCCGTTGAGAGCAATGCTGCCTTTGGCGAAAATGCCGTACGTCTGATAATCTTTGTCGCACTTCAGGTCGATATTGAGCGTGGCGTTCTTGCCCACGGTCACGTTGCCCGAACCGATGTCGTCCGTCTTCATGTAAATTGCGTCAACCGAACCGTTTTTTGCTGCCACTTTGCCGTCAACTTTTACGGTGACGGTGCAACTTTCGTCAAACGTCAGATTGCCGTTGTTTTTAGAACTGCTTTCGCCTTCCATTAAAATACCATGCATATGCACTTGGTTCGATGCTACTACTTGATAGTCAATGGTAAGCGAACCGTTCCCCTTGAACGTAAGGGTGGAAACGTTGTACGTGTAAATCGCCCTGTTTCCATACGGCGCGGTGACGGTGATTTTGTTATCGCCGACAAGCACAATATCCACCTTGCCGTTGTTGACTCCGCCGATTCCGATTTCTTCACCGTCGTAGCCGTTGAGCGTGAGCGTACCGTTATAACTCTCGTCGGTATCCCAAGACCAACCCGGGCCTGTTTTGTCTGCCGAACCGCACGTGACTTGCAAAAACGGATTTGCCGAATCCGCATAAACGACGGTCGGCATACATACCGTCGCGATTGCAATGCAAGCAATCATACAGACAAGCAAAAGCAAGCCTGTTATTACGTTTTTCTTTGATTTTGTATTCATATTTCACCTCGTAAAGATGTTTTTTTGTTTCGCTCACGTTTTAACGTGAGCAAAAGTTTTTTTCAGAAGCTACCATTACAGCTCGATTATGATTGCCGGCACGACACCGACAAAGGTCTTGGTGGCAAGATATTGAGTTGTTTGGTCGAACGGCGGGCAGGAAGTGACGCACGTAACGTAGTTTTTGCCGTCTTCCCCTTTTTCGATTCCGTCGCGCAACCAATACGGGCAATAATTGTCGCCGTAGCCTTGCAAAACTTCTTTATATGCGCCCAGACAGAACGGATACTTGTAAAGTCCGAACGGCTTGGGATTGTTAATGCTGATCTCATACGAGCTCGGCAAGAATATCTTGTCGCCGAAACAGTCTTCGTTGCCCTGTAAGATCGCCTGTTGCGCGGGTGTAAACAATTCGTTTATCCACGTATTGATCAGCCAATTGCGTATCCAACTGTTTTCGTAGGTGAGCTCGCCTTCGTCCGACTCGGCGAAGCGTTGACTGATCCAGATTTCTTTGCTGACAAGATAGGCTTTGCCGTCCTCTATCTTCACGATTTTCCACATGGCGGTGCGCTGTTCAAACCAATAGGTACCCGTCCAGTAGCGGCTGTTCGTCGTTTGAGCGCTGTCGTTGTCCTTACGATAATCTTTGATATACACGCCGCGGTAATTAAAACCGTTGTATTCGACGTCGCAATAATACGTGGTTGCGTTTTCGCCGCTGTCGCCGTTGCCGAAGTCGAACGGAGTCCAGTTTTCAAGCGTTAAATATGGACTGCCGACTTTTTCCATAAGCGCGTTTTCAAGATTGCCGTCTTTTACCTGTTCGCAATAGGTCTTGCCCATTTTTATATACGCTCCGTTGGGGTTTGCCACGCCGTTGGCGTTGACGCGGACGTAAGTCTGCGTTTTTCCGCACATGGTGCAAACACCGTCCTGATAGTCGTGATCGGTAATGGGGATTTCTTCGGTTTTGGTCTTTCCGCAAACGCAGGAAAGTTCTTTCTCGCCCGCGTGCTGACAAGTGGCTTCGGCAATGATTTTTTCATCTACAAACGTGTGCGCCACGGTTGCCGTATAATCGCCGAATTTGCACTTTTCCGTGTGTGCGTCGTCGGTGATTTCCGAATACTGCACGTCGTGCCCCGTGAAGTTTGCCGCAAAACTGATATTTTCCGCACCTACGGTAAACTCATACACAGGTTCGCGTGAAAGCACTTCGTCCTCACCCCAGAAACCGAAGTGATGTCCGCTTGTCGCAATCGCTTCCACGGTGATTCTTTCGCCCTCGGTGTGCGTCGTTTTATAGCTTGCCGCGTTTTCATACAGCGTGCCGTTGACTTTCAGCATTCCGCATTCCGCCAAGGGAAGTATATTGATGCTGACGTTTACCTGCTTTTTAGGCTCTTCAATTTCACCGACCGATTGCGCGTCGGGTGCAATAATAAAGCAAGAAAAGCCGCCAGTTTCAAATATCACTTTTCCGCTCTGCACCGTTGGCTTAATCTTTTCGACCGCTCCGTCGTCCTTGATATGATATACCGTATACGTTTTGCTTGTGTCGATATCCGGCACGGAGACGGTCACTTTCACTTTGCCGCTCGGCTGTACCTTTGCGCCGTCCTTGACGACAGAAATATCGTAGACGTAAACTTCCCCGTCTGTATCGTACTTTTCTTCGGCGATCGATTGAAGCGCAAGAATTTTATCCGCGCCTACCACTTCCACCGCCTCTAAAGCCGCGCCGTCCTCGAACGTTCCTTCGATCGTAACGCCGTTTTGGCTTTCGAGCGTGCCGCTCGGTGTGGCGGTCGAACCGTCGCACGCAGCTAACGGAATAGCTATAAGCAAACACAGAATAATTGTAAATATCCATCGAGTGCGAATTTTCATATTTCTATCCTCCCGCAAAAATGTATGCGCAAACGCCTATTCGGGCGTTTGCGCAGATTATTAAGTTTTGTCGTTTTTATCAATTCTGTTTGCAAATCGTTTCGTTCCGTCAGCAAAGACTTGCGCCGACCGTCACTCCCGTTTGCTTGGTTTCGGAATAGATGACGATATAATACGTTCCTGCGGAAAGTGAGCTGTAATAGGTGTCGGTGTCGCCGTCTTGCTTTTCGACAGGGTTGCCGTTTGCGTCAACAAATTGCCACGTAAGACCGGTTGCGGGAGTCGCATAGAGTTGCAAATCCTGACCGTAATTGTCAGTTCCGTGCAGCATTTCATCCGTCAAAGTTATCGAGTAATATTTGTAAGAGTTGTCCCACAACGTTTCGTTTGTTTTCGAGAAGCTTCCGTCACTGTAATCGAGAGCAGTAAAGTTTCCGGCAAAGTGTGTGACGATCATCTCGTACTCGCCCGGAGTGACGAAAGGCATTTCAAGATATTTGACGCCGTTGTCCATCAATCCTTTGCGGGTTTGCGCGTCTTCATTGTCCACCGCCATAAATTGACCTGCCCCTGACGTTTGAAGGCCTTCTTTGACAAGTTGTTTGTTTGCGTCGTAAATCTTTGCTTGCGCATGGTTGGTGTCGGTCTGTTGCAGAGTGCCGTCAACCTTGTTCATATTGATCCAATAGTAGCCGTTGGCAAAACCGCAGTCCTGCACTTCGTAGCGGAAGTAATAGGTGCCTGCCTCGGCCACGGTAAATCTGACTTTCGTCTGCACTTCGGCATCCGATTTCACGAAGTTGACGTCGATATACTCCATGGTTACGGTTTCCGTTTTCGTTTTTTGACAAACGGTGCAGGTGTACGTCTTTACGCCGTCGCTCGTAAAGGTGACGGGCGTTGTTATTTCACCCGCGTTCCAGGTATGCGCGGCGGTATCAAGCTTTTCTTCACATCCGCTTGCCGTGCAAACGTGCCAATGGTTGGTTTCGTCGTTTTCCCAAACCGTGCCTGCGGTGTGCGCGGTGTGTGCGGCACGCTCGTATCCGCAAGTATTACAGGTAGCGTCTACGTCGTTGTCGTATACGTGCGCGGCTTTATCCGATACTTCGTTGCAGTTGGCGCATTTGTGCCAATGATCGGTGGCGTCGTTCAACCATTCGGTTGCAAAACTATGACCGTTTTTTTCGCACTCGGTCTTGTTCCCGCCGCAAGCGGTAAGCGCAAATGTCAGACACGTCGCCGCAACGAGCGACAGAAGGATTGTAAGTAGTCTTTTTTTCATAATGGTTTCCTCCGAAAAAATTTTATATTTAACCGTTTACTCTTGTGAGAATAAGTGTGTAATAAAGTGTCCCTGTATCGTCTTCGTAATAGACGATATTACATAATAATCTGTCGTGTGCCGCGTCGTATGTTGTCTGTGTTTTATAAGTTTCCGTTCCACCTCCGTATGCAATAGCAATGTTCGCCTTGTAAATGTCGCCGGTCTTGGTGTAAGTTCCGGAACCGTTCAACGCACCTGCCAACATAGCCAAACTGATATTCGTATCGCTTACGGTTAAATTGTAAGTGTTCTGTGCCAAAGTAGTATTTTCCATAGGAAAATTACACTTGTCTCCCAACTTGTAAACGGTTTCTAAATCGCCTTCGGTTTGCGGTGGCAAAATGATTTGATACGTTTCCCAACTGCCAATCACCGCATCTTGCCACTTTGCATAAAGGGTGATGTTTTTGCTCGGCATATAGCCGAATACGAACGCGTCAGGTTTGAGAGTCGTGCCGCCGTCGGTGCTTTCGTACCAACCGACAAAGCGCTCTCCGCTCTTTGTCGGCGCAGCCGGTACGGTGATCTCATCGCCCGCTTCGGCTTCAATTTGTGCAACGGGGCTTCCGCCGTTCGTCACGAAAGTAATCGTATAGGTTTTGACAGTCGGCACCACCGCTCTTTCATAACCGCAAACGTTGCAGGTCGTATCCGCGTCGTTATCGTAAACGTGCGCGGCAAATTCCCCCTTCTCTTCGCAGTTTTCGCCCGTGCAGGCATGCCAATGTCCCGTTTCGTCGTGCGTCCACTCCTCGTAAAACCCGTGTTCGTGTTTGCTTCCGCACGCAGTAAATGCGGTCGCTCCCAAAACGAGCACGAGCACAAGGCTCAAAATCATTCTGATTGTTTTTTTCATAAGACAATCTCCTATTATTTTTATTTTTTAGGGGGCGATTGCCACCCGTCAAAATAGTTTCGTCAATCTTTGCTCACAGCGAGTCCACCACGTCGCAAAGATAGTCCGTCTGCACGGACTCGTAAAAGAAAATGTCGATCAGCCCCGTTTCCATCGCCCGCTTCACTCTTTGAGCAATTTCGGGATCGGAAACGTTGTCGCACAAAAGCCCCGCCTTCAAAGACGGATCTTCCTTTTTTGAACGCAGGATCGTCTCCATACGGCGATCGAAAGACTTGTCCCTTGCGCGCCCCGCGTCCATCAAAAGCACGTCCGCAAAAAACGTTTCGCACGCAGCCGCAATCTTGTCGGGATCTTGCGAAAGCGATTTTTCCACAAAAAAGCCCGCCTTTTGCAATGCGCCCGTCACCGCTTCGCAAACGAGCGTATTCTGAATTGCGACGATTACTTTTTTCATTCTTCTTTCTCCATGGCTTGAGACGTCACCGCGCGGGGACGGACGATTGCAAGCCGTATAAGTCGGTTTATATTATTTTATAACTTTTCTTTTTGCGCGGGGAGTGTCAAATGACCCCCTTTTGAAGATTATTTTGAAAAAACGCTCGGATATAAGAAAAATCGACCGCAAATCGCAGTCGATTTTTTGCTTTGCAAAACGGATATATCGCTCCGCTTGATTTTTGCCCTTTCAGACGTCGTCCTCCGTCCTGTCAAGGATGGTAAGCCCCGATTCTCTTGCACGCACGGCAAGCTCGGTGCGGCTGCGAAAGCCCGTCTTTTCAAGCATATTTGCAACGTGATTGCGCACGCGCTTTTCGGATATGCCCAGCTTTTCGGCAATCTCCGCATTGGTGAAACCGCCCGTCATCTCGCGCAGCACTTCAAGCTCTCTCTCCGTCAACTCTCCGCTTTTCGCAAGTCCGAGTTGAATTTCGGGCACGTCGTCGGGATAAACGGATTCGCCGCTCAGCACGCGTTCGATAATCGTTAAAATCGGTTCTACGCTGAAATCTTTGTACCAAAACCCCTCTACGCCGATCTTTTTCGCCCGTTCTACGTAAGAACATTCGGGCATACTCGTAACGATGATTATTTTTACTTTTTTATTTTGCGCCTTTATTTTTTCCGCCGCGACGAGACCGCTCGCCCCGTTTTTGGTTACTACGTCCATCAGAACGAGGTCGATAGCGTGCCTTGCGCAGCAGATGTCCGCAATGGCGGCGTTGTCGATGGATACGGTAAGATTAAATTTAGGTTGCGCCTTTATAATCGCCTCGAAAAGTTGCCGCGGCATCGCCTGATCTTCCACGATCATCACGTTTATTTTATCGCTCATCTTCTTTTTCTCCTTTCGGAACGCTTACGGTAAGCAGAAACCGCGGAAAACTTTCCGTTTTCATACTACCGCCCGCCATTTCCGTTATTCTACGCAAAGAGGAAAGTCCTCCTCCCTCTACGATTTCCGCTTTCGGCGGTCTGCCGTTATTACCGATTCTTGCCGTAAAAAATGCCCCGTCGTCCGATACCGTTATATAAAGTTCGTCGCCGTCTGCGTGCCTTGCGGTGTTGGTGATACACTCGAACACGGCGTTTGCAAGAATTTTTTCGGCGACGCTCCCTTTCGGCGGGCGCACGCCCGTGTACAATATTTTCACGCCTACGCTTTTCGCCGTTTTTTTAATTTCTTCCGCCCTGTCCTCTTCCGTTTCGGGCGAGGAAACAAACGAAACGACGCCGTTCCATTCGCGTATCAACGCCTCTTTGTCGCCTTCCCCCTGCAAAAGCGCTCTTTTGGTTTTCAGAATCAGAGAACCCATACCTTCGTGCACCTTCACCCGCGCCGCAAGCGTTTCCCGCTCTTTGGTCACCTCGGTTACCGTTTCGCCGTATTTGCGCAGTCTTACGTTCATTTTCCTGAGTTCTTCGTTCTGTTCTTCTACTTTCTTTTTCAGCGCGAATTCACGGCTGATGTCCGAACCGGACAACTCGTAAACGGTCTTGCCGTCTAAAATATGGTTGATCCGCTTGTAACAACATGCCCTCCCGTCTTTTTTCTCGACGAGCACCGAATCGCCTTCCCGGCTGCAAACGATACCGTCCGCTACTTTGCCTTCGCACATAGCCGACCAGAACGCCGCGCCGTCCGAAAGCGGCATTCCCGTAATTTCTCTGCATTCGTCGCCTATTTTTCCGTTCGTTAAAAGCAGCCGCCCCGTTTCGTCGTAAAAGCACAGCCCTGCGGGCAATACGGAAATCGCGTCTTTGACGGACATAGCGGTAAGAGACGACAACCGCTTTTTTATGACGAGCGCCAGGCACAAACAGACCGACGCAAGCAGTAAAAAAGCCGCCGTAACAACGCACCACGCGGGCAAAAAACAAAACGAACCAGAAAAGTCGCTTCGATTTTTACCTAAATCGCGAATCTGAATGCCGTCCGCCAAAAAGCAGAACGTCAAGACCGCGCATATCATACAAAATAATTCTGGAAGAATATATCGCAATTTGAGTCGATACGAGACGCTTATCGCAAAACATACCACCCCGACAAACGCCGCAAGCAACAGCAGGATAAGCGTGCCGCGAAAAACGGCTTCGTTACAATCGACGAACGGTATCATACAATCGCCTCCCTTTCGCCGAACGACAGCGTTGCATACAGCGTTTCGTCCTGTAACTGCAAACGAACCGACGCTCCGAGTTTTTCGCATTCACGGCTTCGCCAATTCTCCGGTATACTTTCTCTTGCGTTATCGAGGGCTATACGGCAATGCAATAACCCGTTATTAACCGACAGCCGTACAAGACACGCGGAAAGATCGGGAAGCGCGCTCTCTATGCAGTCCTCGAAAAATTCGTACAGAAAAGTAACCTGCCCGATAAGGGCTGTGCCGTCGCCCTCAAAAATCACCGACGCCGCCGCGCCGTAGAAAGAAAGCGCGTCCGTAGATTCGCGTATAGCGTATAAAAGTTCAGATAATTGCACCTGCCCGTTTTTTGCAAGCATTGCAAAATTACTGCGCCGTTTCAGGTACACGCCGTAAACGACGGCAAGGCGTAGCGCTTCTTCTTTCTCTTCTTCGCTTATCGCCTTGGCAAAGCATTTTTTTATCTTTTTCAGATGCGGGCGAAACACGGCGAATATCCCTTTGTACAGATTGTTCTGTTCTTCGATTTTAGAGCGCTGCTCTTTCAGTTTGTTTTCTGCGGCAATCAGGTCGCTCTCCTCCGCAAGCGTTTCGTTTATTTCCGCAAGAGATTCGTTTATTTTATTGATGACCGAATAATCCTCCGTCCAGAATACCTCTCCGCCTCGTATTGCTTTTGCGCGCAGAACAAGGTCTTCGCTCAATTGGGTTTTTGTTCCGTTTGCCGCCAAAGTCGCTTGTTCGCGCGTGATTTCGGGTGCATTCTTGGAACTTAAAACGACGTTTAGATTTTTATCCGCAATACTTGCAGAAATGTCCGCCAAATAAAACAGTCCTTCGTGATTGACGTTGGACGGTATAAATCCTATGCGGATAAGGCTCTCAAAAACAATTACAACGCTAAAGACAACCGCTTCCGGCATTCTAATAAAAGACGGATCAAACACTTCTCTTAAAACACACAATATAAAACAAGTAACAAAGAGTACGAGAGGTATCCACGCCTTTTTCCGACACCACGAAATGCGACACTTTACGTAAAGCAATACGCCGATAGAAAGATACAATCCAACCATCCACGACAGTATTAAATAGTAACCCCATTCCCATTTGTATATTTTGTTGGAATACTCCAGACCTTCTGCAAAAGAAAATACTTGCTCGTGAAGATCGTTCGTAAAAACCAATAGAATCAGCGCCGCCGCAGGCAGAAACAGCAGATACCATCCTTTTGCAAGCGGTTTTCCGTCTTTGCGCCCCATACCGAGTATCGTTAGAAGCAAAACCACGGGTGCAATGCATTGTGGAATATAATAAGAATACCATAAATACCGAGTAGCGGTTTCTTCGTAAAATACGTGATATTTGAGAAGTCTGACAAAAAGGATCGCCCCCATCAGCGCTATCGCCACGATAATCCCCGAGCAAATGCTTTTGTCGGAAATGCGGCTGATCACGGACGCCGTCCAATACGCGAGGAGACCGAAGAAAATATATTGCGTCAATAACGCAATCGTTTTTTTAACGGACAAATCGGAAATATAATCGTCTACCGTTTGCAGTACACAAGCAGTAAGAAAGAAGAACGCGGCAACTGCGACATATAATAAGTCTTTTTTCTTCGACCTTGTCAGATTCATTCTATTACACTCCTTTTCCTTTATATGTTGCCGCCTTGTCGCCTATGCACGAGAATTCCACTATGTCGCCTATGTCACAGTTGAGATATTCGCAAATACGAAGCAGCGTTTCCACAGAAACAGGTTCTTCTTTATATAGTTTCGTAAGCGTATTCGGCGCCAGTTCAACCGCCTTCCTGAGTTCAGAGCCGTTCATCCTTTTATCAATCAGCAATTTCCATAACTTTGAATAACAAATTTTACGCATCGATTCGCTCCTTCTGCTTTTCGTTTAAGTAGTTTATGCCATATTGATTATAACACATTTTTTTCTATAAAGACAATATGTTATCTCTTTGATTTAATAAAATCTCTTATAAAGATGCGATTCATTCCCAAAGAAAATACAAAAGGCAGAGAAGCTCTGTCCCTTTGTTTATATATTTTCTCTAAAACTCTCGTATCGTTTCAAAACAGAAAAACGCCGGAGCATAAATTCCTGCGTTTGACATAAAGTCACGCTATAATCTATCCCTTGGTTCAATCTGTTCAGCAATATTAATAAGCAATACGCCACGCTCTCTTGCGTAACTAAAACACTTATATGCCCCGCTATCTCTCTTTTAACATAGCAAGACTAGGCTTCGGTATTGAACAAGAGAAACAGCGCGGTTACACGTTCCTTGACGCCGACAAGATATAGAGTTACTTGAACTGGGTTCTTTGTGAGATATACAGGATAGCCCGTACGAAAACTGATTGTAAAAGCCTTTGTGCGAGAAATAATATTGTATGACAACGCAGTCACGATAACTTACAATTTCATAGACTACGATGTGCCGACAAAAGTGACAACGGAATACGTCGAAAACATAGAGCAGCAGATAGAATCGGCAGATGCGTCTGCTGTTTCTTTTATATTCAGTTCGTACAATCAGGCGGATTTTTCACCACGAAGCCCCGACTTAATCAAGTCGGGGTTTTTCTTTCCTGCCGAGGTTGGATATTTCATATCCGCACGCTTTGCGTGCCGAACTCGGTACACCCGACTGACGCTCCGCTTTGCAAGTGAACTTGCTCGCTCCGCTATTACGGCAGTCGCTAACCCGCCTGCCTACGAACCTCGGTAGGGTCACCACGAATAACCTAACTTGAATTTTCAAGTTAGGTTATTATTTTTTTGTCTTTTTCGGGGTGTTTTGCGCTATTCCCCCCTTATCTCAACCAATATTTTGCGTTTTGTGGACGAACGGGACGATATTACCTTTTTCGGTTTGCAAAAATTTGCGGATAATAATAATCCCCGATCTTCGTCGAGGACGGTGTTTATGTTATGGCATTAGCGATTTGTTAATAAATTTAAGCTCCTAATTTAATTATATCAAAACCATTTTGACATAAAAATGCAACGGACGGTTGCGTGACATATTTCGGCGCACGATATATAATTCAATTGTAAGGAGGCGCAGAATGATCGATTTCATTGCTGTCGGCAACAATATAGCGTCGAGGCGGAAAAGGCAAAATCTCACACAGGAGGAGCTTGCCAACAAACTTTTCGTGACAAGGCAGCTCGTGTCCAAATGGGAAAACGGCACGGGTGTTCCCTCCATCGACGATTTGTTGAACATGTCCGAGATCTTTCACATCACCATTGAAGAACTATTGTGTCTTGACAAAAAAATCGATGTCAATCCGGATGACATTTTTGCGGGACACGAGCGGCTGTTTGTGGTGAGGAACATCGTTGACGGCAACATAAAAATCGACATTCCGGCAAACTTTTACCGCTTTTCGCAAACGGAAAGAATGATGATTCTCAAAGCGATAAAGGACGGAATGCTGACAACCGATATGGAAAATCTGAAACCGAGGCTTACGCCCGCCGAACAAAAATTTATGAGAACGGAGGTCACACAATGATACTCAAAAAGAAATTGCAAGACGGAAAAACGATATACGAACCTATATCGTTCGAAGAAGCCGTAGAACAACGCGCGGAAAAATCCGACTTTGTTTTTACGGACGAGGACGAAAAAGACAAATTCGAGGATGTTCTCGAAGAACTCGATGATCTCGAAGATGAAAAAGATGAAGAAAACGAATCGTCGGATAAAACCGCATTGTCGTGGGATTTTGTTAAAAGCGCATTGAAAAAAGCCGAAAAAATCGCACAAAAAGGATATGGAGTGGGCGCATCTTTGGGCAATATTTTTCTAGGCGTCGATGACAAAAAGCCCGACAAGAAGAATAAGCTCGTACAAATACTTCCTTTCCTCGATGACGATGACATCCATGAAATCGTGGAAGACATCTTAAGCGATCCGGACAAATACGACGGGTTGAACCTTTGCGCGATAATGCCGTTTCTTAGCGAAAACGATTGTGACGCATTGTTCTTGAAAATCGCACTCGACAACGATAAAAAATATACGCACTCCCTCACTTCTCTTGCGCCGTTTGTGTCGGAAAAGTGTCTTACAAAACTTGTCGACAAATATGTTGAGGGCGAACTTCAAGACGTAGATATGGACGGGCTTTATCCCTTCTTGTCAAGCAAAGACGTAAAACGCTTGTTCAAATATATCGTTTCTAAAAACGACGACAAATAACTTGTCGGATTTGTTATATTAGACAAAAACAGTTTCGCCTAAAAAAGCGAAACTGTTTTTATTTGCCAGCATATTTGTCACTTTATATAATCTTTTTGCATGGATAAAGTGTCTATTCGGTCATTTATCTGAACATTTTTAATTTGTTATGAACAACTTCTATATCGAGTTTGGTATCGTCGATAATTTCGCCGTCAAGCTCGAAACGGCTGTCGTCAAGCGCTTCGATAGTAACCTTCTTTGCGGTGTATTCTCCGCCCCAATCCGTGCCGACGTGCTTGCCTTTGAGGAACTTGAACAGGCGGAAAATGATTTTGCTCTTTTTCATTTCGCTGACGTAGCCGACGTTCAAAAGTCCGTCGTCAACAATTGCGTTTGGGCAAATGGGGATGCCGCCGCCGATGAAACCGCCGTTGCCTACACCTATCATAAACACGCTGGTGTCCTTTGTCACGCCGTCCGCAGTGATGCGAAGATGATGGAATCTCGTGTGCAAAAGCGTGTAGAACAACGAATAATAGTATGCCGCTTTGCCCTTCAACGTTTTGCAATTTGCATATTTGAGCAAGACGTCGACGTCCATGCCGCCGCCGCCCACGTTCAAGCAGCGATATTTGCCAAGTTCCATATAGTCCACGAAGCCGACCTTGCCGTTCAAGATGGTTTGCACCGCCTCTTTGACATTGGTGGAGTGTCTGGATTTTTTGATAAAATCGTTGCCGCTGCCGCAAGCTACGAGACCGAGCGTAACGTTGTCGAAGTTGTCGATTCCGCAAAGCACCTCGTGAAAAGAGCCGTCGCCGCCCATAACCACAATGTTTGTGTCCGGTGTTTTTGACAATTCTCTTGCGATTTCGGTGGCGTGTCCTGCGTACTCGGTTTTATGAACGACGTATTGAGCGTTGTTATTCTTAAAAATTTCCTCGACGGTTGTGAGAGCCTTGAGGCTTTTGCCCTTTCCGCCTTGAGGATTGACGATTATGTGATACATAATGCCCTCCGCATTTTATTTGCATATAAAAATATACAAGTACATTTTAACACTTATGACGCAAAAGTCAACCTATTGTGAGTTGCGCAACAAAATGTCGAATATCTCGAACACATGTATAGTTTCTCAATCGCGATTTTCAAACTGCAATTCGTAGAGTTTGTGATAATATCCCTTGTTTTTGAGCAGTTGTTGGTGCGTACCTTTTTCGATGATTCTGCCGTTTTGAAGCACGATGATTTGGTCTGCATGTTGTATTGTGGACAATCTGTGCGCCACAACAAGCATCGTGCCGATGTTGCGGATGTTTTCAAGCGACTTTTGGATAACCACTTCGGTTTCGGTGTCGATGTTTGCGGTTGCTTCGTCAAGAATGAGAATTTGCGGTTTGTGCAAAACCGTTCTTGCAAACGACAGTAGCTGACGTTGTCCTTGTGAGAAGTTTTCACCTCTTTCGATGACCTCCTCGTCAAGTCCGTGCTCTTGCGAAGATATAAACGTGTCGGCATTGACGTACTTGCACGCCGCCTCGATTTCCTCGTCGCCGAAAGACTCATCGTTGAGCGTGATGTTGCTCCTCACCGTACCGCTGAAAAGGAACACGTCTTGAAGCATCTGTCCTATGCCCTTGCGAAGCGAATGAATATCTATTGTGCTTATATCTCTGCCGTCGATGAGAATCTGACCTTTTTGAATCTCGTAGTTACGCACGATGAGAGAAAGTATTGTCGTCTTTCCCGCACCCGTCGCGCCCACAAAAGCGCACGTTTCCTTCGGATTTATAGTGAACGACACGTCTTTAAGAATCCAATCCTCGCCCTTGTAGGCAAACCATACGTTCTTAAACTCGATTTTGCCATCGAACTTGTCCACCGTCACCGCGTCTTCCCTATCTCTAATTTCGGGCTTGACGTCAAGCAGGTTGAACAACCTCTCGGACGCGGTTATCGCCTTTTGCAAGTTGTTGAGCTGATCGGCAAGGTTTTGTATGGGGTTGAAAAAGCGCGACAGATAGAGATAGAACGCAACTATCATGCCCGCGTCCAGTCCGAATTCCATTCCGAGCCAGAACGTCACGGCAATCGAGCTGATATAAAGCAGCGTGATAAACGGACGATATATGCCGAAAGCAAGCACCACTTTGTATCTGGATTTGCGCAGATTTTCGTTCTTTTCCAAAAATTCAAGCTCTTTCTTTTGTTGACGATTGAAAATTTGGATAAGTTTCATGCCGGACAAGTTTTCGTTGAGAAAAGTGTTGAGGTCGGATATATACTGTCTTTCCTTTGTAAACACCTTTTTGACCACGTTTCTGAACACGAAAGACGTGATGAACACAACAACGATGAACGCAAGCATCACAAGCGAAAGCTGCCACGAGATGTACAGCATAATGCCGTACACGCCCACCACCGTAAGCACGTTCTTGATGACGTTCACGATGACGTTGGTAAACAAGTCGGACATCGACGCCGTGTAGGACGCAACGCGCGTAACGAGCGAGCCTACGGGCATTTCATCAAACTGATTTTGAGACAGTTGCTCGATGTGCGAAAACACCTCGTTGCGCAGCGTGTAGATTATATTTTGCCCCGCCTTTTGCAAGAGCATGGACTCCCAAACGAGAAATGCTTGGTTGAACACGCCTATGGCAAGATACGCCACCGCCATGCCGACGATAAACTCCACGTTTATGCCGTCCGACTTCAAGTTGTTGGTGATTTGACTGACGAAAAGAGGCAGGATTATATCCAAAACGACGTTTAGCAAAATGAGCAGCATTGCGCCAACAAATCGCGCCATTTCGGGTTTTAAGTAGCGATATATGCGGCTAAACATATCTTTTGTGGGAATATGGACGTCGCCTTTGAGTTTTTCCGCGTCGCTTTGCATTATGCCTCACCCCCTTCCACTTCTCTTTCGAGCTTTTGCAAATACACCATCTTTTTGTAGGTGGGAGATATCTCTTCAAGTCTTTGCGGAGTGTCGTATGCCTCAACCTCGCCCTTGTCGAGAACGAGTATCTTGTCAAGATGCGATACCGTCGAAACGCGCGAGGCGATGACGATGGTCGTCTTGCCCTTCCGCTCGGATTGAATGTTTGCAAGTATGGTTTCTTCCGTCTTGACGTCTACTGCCGACACCGAGTCGTCCAAAATCATAATCGGCGCGTCTTTTATGTACGCGCGAGCTATGGATATGCGCTGTTTTTGACCGCCAGAAAGAGTAACGCCTCTCTCGCCGGATACGGTTTCGTACCCCTCGGTAAACTCCTCGATGTTAGAGTGAACGTCGGCAAATTTAGCAGCGTCGTACACCTTGTCCATATCGAGTTCGTTGCAAGAGAAAGCGATATTGTTTTTGACCTTGTCGCTGAAAAGGAAATTGTCTTGAGGCACGTAACCTATGGCGTCTCTCAAACTCTCGATATTGCAATCCATGATATCGTGGCCGTCGATAAACACTTTGCCCCTTTCTACGTTGTAGAGATGCAACAGCGTGTTTACAAGCGTCGTTTTGCCGCTGCCTATCTTGCCCACTATGCCGACGCTCTCACCGGGATTGACGGTGAAAGTGATGTTTTTGAGCACGTTCGCTTCGCTTGAAGGATAGGCAAACGAGAAGTTGTCGAACCTGATTTCGCCCTTGACGTTTTCAAGCACGTACGCATTTTCGACGTTGCGGATTTCTTCCTCTTGGTCGAGGAAGTTGGTGATACGTTTTAGCGACGCTTTCGAGCGCGAACGCATCGTCACGACTTGTCCGAGAGCAATCATCGGCCATACGAGAGTGTCGAAATACCCCACGAACGTGATAAGTCCGCCTGCCGTCATATCCACCTCGTGTCCGAAAACAAAAACGGGCGTGCCGGTGACGTATCTGTAAACGAAGTATCCGCCAAGCCCCAAAATCAAAGCCATAATCGCCGCAATGATGATCTCGATGATTGCGTCGAAAATAACCGACACTTTGACAAGCTCGATGTTTGCGTCTTTGTTTCGTTTTGCAATCTTTGCGAATGCGTGAAGTTGTTGCGTTTCTTTGACGAACGCCTTGATGACTCGTATGCCCGTAAAACTTTCTTGCGAGAAGTCGTAGAGTTTGTCGAACTCGTTTTGGCGTTGTTCCCATTTCAGAGCCATAAATTTTTCAACAAGCATACCCCACACCACTATGAGAGCGAGCGGAATAAGCAACAGACAGGACAACGCCCAGTCGAGCGAAAACATTTTGTAAAGCGCAAGAACGGACAAGAAAAGCGCATCCACCAGCATAACCGAGCCCCAACCGAAAAACTCCTCGATCGTTTCGAGGTCGGTTGTAAACCACGCCATAACGGTGCCGACTTTGTTTTCGTGATAATAGCGTTGCGACAGCCTCTCACTCTTCAAAAACATTGTGTGACGAAGCCCCGCTTCTATGCGTTGAGAAGCGTTGAAAATGGAGAGTCGCCACATGATTCTTCCAAAGAACATCACGATAGCAACCACCATAACGCCCAAAATTATTTCTTTGAGTGCGGCTTTGTCGATTGCTCCGCCGTCGAACATATCCACGAGCTTTCCGAGATATTCGGGTATGAAAAGCTGGAACACGTCCACTGCGACAAGCCCTATCAATCCTATCAAGAACAGCCAACTGAACTTGAGATAATATTTGTTTATGTATTTTCCGAATAACATGATGAGTATTTGATTTTTCAAAAGCGGACGCTTTTGGTTGAACTAACACGGATTATTGGCAAAAGAGAATAGAAAACCCCGCTTGCCAAAATTCCGTCAACTCGGATTTCGTCAAACGGGGTTTAAAATATTCAAACCCTCAAAATCGTTCCGAAAAAGGAACGAAATTGATTTTTACATAATTTCGCGGTAGATAGCCTCGATTTCCTTCTTACCCCAAACCTGCGGACAGGGATAAAGCGGATTTGCTTCGGCATATGCGTGCGCGATCATACGAGGCAGACGCTCTTCTTCGATGAGCTTGCCGCCGTCGCGTGACAAAATCTTTGTGGGAATGTTCATTGCGGCATTCATGTCCTCAATCCATTTGATGAACAAGTTTGCCTTTTCTTCTTTGGTGTTTCCGCCGAGGTTGATGCAGTCGGCAAGTTCGGCGAGTTTCTTGTGTGCGGATTTGCCGTATGCTTTCAAAACATGCGGAAGGATAACTGCGTTTGCAAGACCGTGAGGCACTCCGTATTCGCCGCCGAGAGTGTGCGCAACCGCGTGTACGTAACCGACGTATGCGCGAGTGAACGCTTTGCCTGCAAGGTATGCGGCCTTTTGCATTTGCACACGAGCTTCGAGATCGTCGCCGTGATCGTATGCTTGTTTGAGGTATTTGTGAATGAGCTGAACAGCCTCGACAGCCTCTTGCTTGGTTTGTCTTGTATTTTCGCCACCGATGTAAGCCTCAACCGCGTGAGTGAGCGCGTCCATACCCGTTGTGGATGTGAGGTGAGGCGGAAGCGACTTTGTAAGTTCGGGATCCATAACGACGTATCTCGGAATGAGGAACGGATCGTTGATGGGATATTTCTCGTGAGTTTCGGGGTTGGAAATGACCGCTGCAAGCGTCGCTTCACTGCCTGTACCCGAAGTTGTCGGAATTGCGACAAGCGGAGGAAGTTTGTGTCCCGTAATCATTATCTTCAAGACGCCTTTCATTTGAGGAACGCTCTTCTTGGGGCAAGCAACTCTTGCGCCGATACCCTTTGCGCAGTCCATAGCACTGCCGCCGCCGAGAGCAACGATTGCGTCGCAGTTGTTGTCATGATACATTTTGAGACCGTCTTCGATGTTTTGAATGGTAGGATTGGGGACGACGTCGTGATAGCAGCAACTCTTCATGCCCTCTGCTTCGCATGCAGCCATGATGGGATCTGCCTTTCCGCTTGAAAACAGGAATCCGTCGGTGACGATAAGGATGCTCTTAAAGCCGTTGTCTTTGAGGAACTTGGGAAGTTGCGAAATGCTGCCCGGACCGGACAAAGTCTTTTTGCATTGATTCCACGGCAACAAAAACATTGCCAAGCGCATAGATTGCTGGAAGATACGGCAACCCATTTTTGTAAAGATGTTCATCGTTTCCCTCCGAATACGGATTAAATCCGCATATATGAGTATTAAGTAATAGTATTCTAGCACCAATTGTACAAATGCACAACAATTTAATTAACAATTGATAATGAATAATTCGCAGATTCTTTTCAATGAGTGTTTTGTTCCGTCCTCTATAAGAGGTGAACGGCGTGAACTCTAAATTAGATGTACCCCCTCTTTCCGGACACGCCGGTATTTCTCCCACCACTCAAATAAGGGCAATTC
>OHEP01000497.1_pt1 | contig 27009 bp, 20 predicted proteins | sample 1567271 | NCBI WGS metagenome assembly OHEP01 (sample SAMEA3879577, study PRJEB24766) | human gut metagenome | biome: human-associated habitat; feature: feces | place: USA | collected 1985/1987
CGGCTTCGGAGGTGACCGTCGCGAGGGAGGTTTCCAGCGCCGTGAAGGCGGTTTTGGGGGTGACCGTCGCGAGGGAGGTTTCCAGAGGCGTGAAGGCGGTTTCGGAGGAGATCGTCGCGAAGGAGGTTTTCAACGTCATGAAGGCGGCTTCGGAGGTGACCGTCGCGAGGGAGGTTTTCAACGCCGTGAAGGTGGCTTCCAGCGCCGCGAAGGAGGATTCCGCAAGCCCGGCTTCGGAGGCAGATCCTCCGGCGGTTTTTCCCGCGGAGGCAGAGGACGTTAATCATTTACTTGTGCCGGTATGAAGAGACATTGCAGATGGTGGTTCCTTGCCGGATTATGCGCGCTGTGCCTGGCACAGCCTTCTCTTCAGGCATCTCCTGTCCCTCCTTCTCCGGTTTCCTCTGGAGAAGGAGATTTTGACGCCTATCTGGCCGGGCTCAGGGAGAAAGCCATGAACGGAGACGCAGATGCGGCCAAACAACTGGTCGTGCATTATGAGGTGGCCGGCAATGTGCCGGAAACTTCCCGATGGATGAATCAGTACGTTTCCCTGACGGAGAAGGCGGCCGATGCCGGGAACGTGTCTGCCATGCTGGACCTGGGCAAGCTGTTTTACACCGGCAGCCGTCTTTATCCCAAGAATATGGAGAAAGCCCGGTTCTGGTTTACCCGCGCCGCAGACAGCGGCAATGCGGATGCCCAGTATCAGACGGCGGCGATGATTTCCAAGGGCATGGGAGGCCTCCGGGACGAGGCCCTGGCCACCAGCTATTATGAAAAGGCCCTCCATTCCTGGCAGAAGGAGGCGGAGGCGGGCGATCCCAAGGCCGCCCTGTGGGTGGGCCTTCTTTATGAAAGGAAGCTGGTTCCCGGCAGTTCCCCGGAGAAGTCCGTCCCCTGGCTGACGCGTGCGGCCGAACACGGGAACCTGACAGCCCAGGGGCTGCTTGGCTTCAAGTACCGGGACGGCCTCGGCGTGCCCAGGGATGCGAATTGGGCCGTGCAATGGTTTGAAAAGGCCGCGCAGCAAAAGGATTTGGGTGCTGTCATGGAACTGGGCATCATGTACCGGGACGGCAAGTATATGCCCCGGGACATGGAGAAGGCCCGCCAATGGTTTGAGAAGGGGGCGGAGTGGAAGGACCCGTACAGCATGGCTGCCCTGGCAGATATGCTCATGGAGGATTCCCCGTCCGGGGAGCATGCCGCCCGCGCTCTGTCTTTGTACAGGGAAGCCGCCGCAATCGGCTATGCTCCCGCGGCCCTGAAGGCCGCGGAACTTCTTCAGAACGGCAAGGGCGGCGAACTGGATGCCGATGAGGCGTACAGGCTTCTGCGCCGCGTCGTGGATGCTACGGGAAGTCCCAAGGGCATGTACATGCTGGCCCAGCTTTATTATGCCAAGGGAGATGACGCACAGGGAGATTCCCTGATGAAGGCTTCCGCCCAGGCTGCCTATCTGCCCGCCATGAACCGCATGGCGCGCCTGCATCTGCTTCCGGACAGTTCCCTAGCCTGGAACCCCGTGCTGTCCTATTATTACTGGAGCCAGGCTGGAGAGTTGGGCGACAAAGAGGCGGCATCCGCCGCATCCTGGCTTCTGTGGGGCAGTTTGGCGGTGCTTTCGCTGGTGATTTTCCTCGTGGTCTGGCGTTTTCACCGTTTTGCCGTCAGGAGGCTTGCAGAACAGCAAAAGCAGGAACAGGCTGGGAGCGATGACGCATGAAGCGTATTATGAAGTTCCACATTGAAATAAATCTGTTAAAAATATCGTATCTTCCATGATGAATACACTAGCCATTTTCGGTCTGGGAACTCCGGAGATCATCGCCATTCTGGTGATTGTCTTTCTGCTGTTCGGAGCCAAAAAACTTCCGGAATTCGCCCGTGGACTGGGAAAGAGCCTGGGAGAGTTCAAGAAGGCCAAATCCGAGTTTGAGGACGAGTTGTTGAAGACGGAAAAGGAAGCCATGTCCGATTCCTCCGCTTCCAAGCCGGAATCCAGACCTTCTCCGGAACTTTCGCAGCCCATTGACGTGGAAGCGGAAAAACCGGAGGAAACCAATCAGGAAGGGAAGTAGATTTTCATTCTGTAGAAAATTTGAGCAGGCGGGATTTTTTCCCGCCTTTTTTGTCGGTTTTTGCTATGGTTTCAACAGGCAGGAGGCTGTCCCGATTTCGGTATTCCGCGGTAATCCCGTGGTGCATTCTTTTTCCCATGTTCCACTTAATCAAGGTCCGCCTCTTAGAAATGAAATCTCTGAGTAAGAAAACAGCATTCTGCAGGTGGTAACACGGTGCTCTATTAAATTTATGCACCTGCGTTTTGCAGGGAGTCGATGATTCGCTGAAGAAGATGAGAATGCAGAAGATATTCGTTGCCGTTGTTTAAATCATCCCCATGAAGATCAAATCATACTATCCCGTGCTAGCTTCATGGATCCTTACATTGCTTTTCTGCGGAACGGAGGTGGGAGTCCGTTTTTATGGTTTTCCGAAATGGATGGATTTGAGTAACTTGTCTGAATGGGTCACGATGTTTTTTGGGCTAATAATACTTAGCGGTCCTATTCTTAGTTTGTTGTGGGGGGTAGGAGGACTCATTGAAGCTAAAAAGAAAATGGATTTTATCCTAGCTCTGGCTTTGTCTGTTTTATGGTTTTTCCCCTTTGTGTATGCGTTTGCTCTTGGACTTTCTTGAAAGGCAATGAGCATGTTTTGCAGGCTGTTCCTTCCGGGTTGAAGGAATAGCGTTTTATTGTTCCATGGTCAGAGAGGCTCCCGCGTTTCATGGGCATTTCTTATCCGCTATCTGTGTTCTCTTTTCTAAAAGGGAAGAAATGAAAAGAGAAAGTAAATGGTTTAATCATGTTGACAATCTTTTTCATGTAGATAAAGGTCTTGCGATTTCAAGAGGGTAATGCATGGCATACTTTGAGAAATCAAAAAGATGTTGGGTTTAAGCCTGAATTCGCTGCCAATGGTGCCAATAATGCTCGTCATTTTGCATGGGCGCTTCACAAAGGATAATTATGTGCAAGGGTTGCCTGGTGATTGATTTTGGAGACTCATTGATTCGTTCTGGCATAAGACAACAGGAGTGTGAACCGGAAATGAAATCTGACAGAGCGGCAGCTGGCTCTGAAAAAAAATCCAAAGTATTTGAATCACAATATTTTGACAAGGGTACATGGAATAGGAACAAATATAAAGTAGCAGATACATGGAAAAAGAGTTTTTGCCAGGGAAAAAATCAAGGAAAACAGCCAATGCCGCAAAGGCAATTATTTTTGTTTATGCATTGCAGCTTCTGCTATCATTTGTGTTCTACTATCGTTCAATTGAAAGATATGAAATTGATGGAATTAAAATAACTGTTGAAAGAGAAACGCCCTGGTATTTGAGTATGATACCAGGGGTGGGATTTTTTCTTGATATGGGTGATATTTTTCTGGATGGCCATGTTAACATAAGGTTTCAATATGAGGGGTGGACATATGCAACATGCTCGGATTCCTATGAATATATAGACTGGGAAAATGGCCTTGAGGTTAAAACAACAGATGATTTTGTTTTTCTGTATGAGAAGGGGAATTATGGGGCGCCTGTCATAGGAATGCCTCGTCAAGGAATGAGGATATTGCCTCTTTGATTTTTTAAGAGCAAACGGTATTTGTGATGCGCTGTTCCCTCAATATTGAGGGAACAGCTTTTTGTTTTTCCTTACTCCGGAAGTTGTCCTCATGTGTTATGAAAACCTTTTCGGGAATATATGCCGTGTTGATGAGGAGTTTTACCGGATGAAAACCTGTGCAAAGAGTTTAAATAGCGGGCATCGTTACAGGAAATTCATCATTCCGGACGGCATTGATTTCTTGCTTTGGACGGGGGCTTGTTGTACACATGTATTAATGAAAATTCATTTTTGCGGCGCGGCAGGTACGACGACGGGGTCCCAGCATTTGCTGGAGGTGAACGGGAGCAGGATTCTTCTGGATTGCGGCATGTATCAGGGCAGGCGAGAGGAAGCGTGGCACATCAACAAGGATTTTCCGTATTTTTCTCCGGCAGATGTGGACGTGGTGATTCTTTCCCATGCGCACATCGACCATTCCGGAAACCTTCCCAATCTGGTGAAGAAGGGATTTCAGGGAAATGTGTACAGCACGTACGCCACGCGCGACCTTTGCCAGATCATGCTGGCGGACGCCGCCCGCATCCAGGAACACGATTGCGCGTTCATCAACAAGATGAACAAGCGCCGCGGCATTGACCAACCGGAGGTGTACCCCACGTATTCCGAGCAGGATGCCGAACGCTGCATGCGCCTGTTTGTGAACATCGGCTATGAACGTCCCATTCCGGTAGCTCCGGGAGTAACGCTGACGTTTTACGATGCGGGCCACATTCTGGGAGCCGCCCAGGTATGCCTGGATATTGAAGACCGGGACGACGGCAAGAGGAAGCGTTTCCTGTTTTCCGGGGACGTGGGGAGGGGCGACAACGAGCTTCTGCGCGATCCCGTGCCTGTGCCGGATGTGGATATTCTGCTGATGGAAAGCACCTACGGCGGCCGTTTTCATGAAGCTCCTTCCCGGGATGACGAGACGTTCTGCCAGGCGATCAGGGAGGCCCTGGAGCTGGGAGGCCGCATTTACATTCCCTCCTTTGCGGTGGAGCGCACCCAGCAGCTCCTTTACCTGCTGAACAGGGCCTACCATGAAGGTCATCTTCCTCTGCTGCCCGTATATGTGGACAGCCCCATGGCCGTGAGCGCCACGGGAATTTTCAGCATTCATCCGGAGTGCTTCAACAAGGAAGTGTACGATTTCCTGTTCCGGGAACAGGATCCGTTCTCCTTTGAGCAGCTGCGGATGATCCGTTCCGTGGGAGAGTCCCAGGCGCTGAACAGGATGGACGGACAGGCCATCATCATTTCCGCTTCCGGCATGTGCGAGGCAGGCCGCATCCTGCACCATCTGGCAAACAACATCGGCAATCCGAAGAATACTGTCCTTTTTGTGGGGTATTGCGCGGAACATACCCTGGGTCGTAAGATCATCGATGGATGGAAGGAGGTCCCGATCCTGGGCAAGCAATACCGCGTGCGCGCCAGAATCCGGGAGATGGATTCCTTCTCCGGCCATGCGGACCACGGCGAATTGCTGGAGTATTTTGACAGGACCGGCGGTCCCAAGAGCAATATCATTCTAGTACACGGGGAGGAACAGGCGTCTCTCGCGCTGGCGAATGCGCTGGAGGAACGGCAGGCCAATCCGGTGTCCATAGCGCAGCTTGGCAGCGTCATGGTGCTTTAAGCTGAATGCCTGAGCTGAATGGCGCTTTTTCCGTGGGGCCTTGCCCATGTGTGGAATCATTCCAATCAAGTCATGACGGCATGATGGCTGTGCTGGCCGCTTGACCCGGAGTTTATGCGGGGCTAGCGTGAGGATATGTCTTGCCTGTTTATCGAATATCCCAAGTGCACGACCTGCCAGAAAGCCAAGAAATGGCTTGATGAACAAGGTGTTTCCTATGAAGATCGCCACATCGTGGAACAGAATCCCACGAAGGAGGAACTTCTTGCATGGATCAGGGACAGCGGGCTGCCGTCCAGGAAGTTTTTCAATACCAGCGGCCTGATGTACAAGAATCTGGGGCTGAAGGACAAGCTTCCCGGCATGAGCCTGGAGGAGCAGGCGGCCCTGCTGGCGACCAACGGCATGCTGGTTAAGCGGCCCATTTTAATTGTCAACGGGCGCATCTGCGTCGGCTTCAAGGCCGATGAGTGGAAAGCCGCCCTCCATCCCTGAATGCCCCATGCCCCTGATTACCCGCACGAAGGAAGGCGCAGCCAATTTCGGCCCCTGGGAGAATGTCGTCCGGGTGCTGATCCTGGTCTGGTTCGTCCTGTACACGTTGAATGCCATTCCGGACGTTCATCCCATGGTAGGGAGGATCGCCGGCAAGGTGAATAACTGGATCAGCTATTTCTTCGTCTTTGAATACATTCTGCGGGTATTGTGCGCCAAGCCGCGCAGGATGTATGTGTTCAGCGGCATGGGGATTCTGGATTTCATTGTCTGCCTGCCGTTCCTGAGCATGTTTTTCGGGGCGGACTGGCAGGTGCTGTATTCCCTCCGGCTTGTCCGGGTACTGGCCATTTTCAAGCTGGCGCGCTTTAATAAAACCGCCGCCAGTTTCAAGAGGGCCTTTTACCTGATCCGGGACGAGTTTTTCCTGTTTTTTTCCGTCATCCTGTTCATGCTGTATGTGACCTCCCTGGGGATTTACATTGCGGAGCACGAGGCCCAGCCGGAAAAGTTCAGATCGTTTTTCGACGCCCTCTGGTTTGCCGTGGAAACCCTGAGTACGGTGGGATACGGGGACCTGGTGCCCATCACGGCGATGGGACGTATTTTTACCGGAGTGATCATGTTCATCGCCGTGTCCATCATTGCCATTTCAACGGGCCTGATTACTTCCGCCTTTTCCCGTGTCTGGCAGGAGGAGAATATTTTCCCGCGCCACCGCAGGGCCGGAGTCAAGACTCCGGATTCTGGGGAGCATGATAAGCCGGAAACGGAGGGTTAGGGCAGTTCTCAGCCTTCTTTTGCGTGAGAGAGGTTTTTTGGCCACGGGGAGAGTGCAGGGGTGTCTGCGGCGTGTTTCCCATGCCCGGAGGGAATTTCCATGCTACAGCGGAGAGTTTTTCCTTCCTCGGAAGGACAGGAGCCTCTGTCCTGTACGGAATCCGGAGGCTTCATGCCGCCGTGGATCGGCATTATTTCCTGTGGTTTTATTGCCGGTTGCCTTCTTTCATGGAAGAAGCATTTTCTTCCTCTGTCTGGATGAGATATTTTGGTGAAAGGCAATGAGGGCTTTCTTCTGGTTTTCCATTATTCCCGGGGAGGGGTGTGCCGGTGGAAACCGGAAAAGAGAGTTTGATTTTTTTCCTTCTGCTTAAAAAAGGCTGCCCCGCTGAAAGCGGAGCAGCCGGTCAACATTGTTCGGCAATAGAAAGGAATTGTTCCTAACTGTTGTACATTTTGGTATAGTACTCGTCGGCCATCCGGTCGGAATCAAACTCGGGATAGATGTCCGTCATCGCGTTGAAGACGATTTCCATCCACTTGTCGTTGTGATCGTAGTAGAGCGGGAGAATCTTGTCGTCCAGAATGTTGTAGAAGTTGTCGCGGTCGGAGCGGTCGCGGGCTTCCGGGGAGAGGTGGGGGGCCGCTTCCGGAATGACGAAGCAGTTTTCCCCGTCCCTGGCAAATTCGCAGATCCAGCCGTCGTTGGTGGAGACGGAGATGGAGCCGTTCATAGCCGCGGACATGCCGGAGGTGCCGGACGCTTCCCGGGTGACCACGGGATTGTTCAGCCAGACGTCCGAGCCATTCTTGAGGTAGCGGCTCAGGCCCAGTTCATAGCCGGTAAGTACGGCGGAACGGGGGTATTTGGCGGTCATGTCGTTCAAGCGGTTGAAGATTTCAATGGCGCCGTGGTCCATCGGGTAGGGTTTGCCTGCCCAGATGAATTGCACCGGATAGTTGGTACGCTGAAGCATGCGCTCAAACATGGTGGGGTTTCCGGTGACCAGGTCCGGCCGCTTGTAGGCCGCAAAGCGGCGCGCCCAGACGATGGTGAGGCAGTTGGGATCAAAGACGCGGCCGGTTTGTTCCCCCACCATGCGAAAGAGGGCTTTTTTCAAGGCGCGCTTGCGGCGAATGAAGGCTTCCTTATTCCGGGCGTGGAAGGCTTCCGCCAGTTCCGGGTCCTGCCAGTATTTCTGGTTCTGGGCATTGGTGATGTGGGTGATGGGGCAGATGCCCTCATAGTCTTTCCACATTTGGCGGGAGACTTCCCCGTGGAGCTTGGAAACGCCGTTAGCGATGTGGGAAAGGCGCAGGGCGGCCAGCGTGTAGTTGAAGGTGTTGTCCGTCAGGCCCACCGCGGCGCGGACCTGTTCCATGGAGAGGCCGTCGAAGAAGGAGAACGTGTTCATCGTGTTCACGTCCATCTTTTCATTGCCTGCTTCTTCCGGAGTATGGGTAGTGAAGACGAAGCGCTTGCGCACTTCTTCCACGCTGCCCGTCTTGGCCAGCACGTGGAAGGCGGCGGCAAGGCCGTGGGCTTCATTCAGGTGGTAGATTTCCGGCTCGATGCCCAGCTCGTCAAAGAGACGCGCGCCCCCCTTGCCGAGCAGAACGTACTGGGCGATACGGGTGAAGCCGTTGGCATCATACAGGCGCCGGGAAATGTTGCGGCTTTCCTCGTCATTTTCCTCCAGGTCCGTGGAAAGGAAGAACATGGGAGCGGTGCCGAATGTTTCCGGATTCAGGAAATAGGCCTTTACCCATACCGGCGCGCCGCAGACGTGGATGAGGAATTTGATGTTGTGATCTTCCAGGAACGGGTAGTTTTTACGCATGTACTGCGTAGCCATGGAGCCGTCTTCCGCACGAATCTGGTTGTAGTAGCCGTAACTCCACAGAATGCCGACGCCGACAAGGTTCTGGCGGAGGTCATGCGCGCTGCGCATGTGGGAGCCGGCCAGGTAGCCCAGACCACCGGAGTAAATTTTAAAGGAGTTGTCGATAGCGTATTCCATGCAGAAATACGCTACGCTTTTTCCGTATTTGGGATCGATTTCATACGGATGTTCGAAAATGGTGGGTAAAAATGACTTCGCCATGGTTCTGTAAGTATGGAGTAAGATGTTCAGCAGATGAACCGTATAGCTTGGTAGCATGATTCATCATTATTGGAAAGGGCAAAGTGCGTGTGTGTAGGAATTGTCGCTTGAACAGGAAAGCTTTTCCGTAAAGGCGCCCTAACAGTTTTTCCCCGTTTTCTCGGCATGGTCCGGAACTGCGTTTTACAGGGGCGCGCAAGCGATTTTGAGCTTGCCGCCGGGGAGGAAAAAGAGCATGAATGGGGCGCATGAAAGCTCTTGTAAAAACGCAGGCAGGTCCCGGTTTGGAATTGATGGATGTTCCCATGCCGGAAGGCGGCCCGAACGATGTTCTGATTAAGATTCACAAAACGGCTATTTGCGGCACGGACCTTCATATCTGGAACTGGGACAAGTGGGCCCAGCAGACCATTCCCGTGGGCATGCATGTGGGGCACGAATTCTGCGGCGTTATTGAGTCCGTAGGTTCATCCGTGACCGAGTACAAGCCCGGGGAGATCGTTTCCGGAGAAGGGCACATCGTCTGCGGCCACTGCCGCAGCTGCCGCTCCGGCCAGAAGCACTTGTGCCCGAATACGCAGGGCGTGGGAGTGAACAGGCCCGGATGCTTTGCGGAATACCTTTCCATTCCCCAGGACAACGTGGTGCGCATCCACAAGAACATTCCGATGGAAATCGCCTCCATTTTCGACCCGCTGGGCAATGCCGTCCATACGGCCCTTTCCTGGGACCTGGTGGGCGAAGACGTCCTGATTACGGGCGCCGGCGTCATCGGCTGCATGGCCGCCGCCGTGTGCAAAAAGGCCGGGGCCAAAACCGTGGTGATTACGGACATCAACGATTTCCGCCTGGGTCTGGCCAGAACTCTGGGAGCGGACCGCACAGTGAATGTGACCCGTGAAAAACTTTCCGACGTGATGAAGGAACTGGAGATGACGGAAGGGTTTGACGTGTGCCTGGAAATGAGCGGCGCTCCCTCCTGCCTGAAAGACATCATCGACAATTCCCGCAACGGTGCGAGTATTTCCCTGTTGGGGATTCAGCCGGACGGCTCCAGCATCGAATGGAACAAGTTCATCTGGAAGGGGCTGAAGATGAAAGGCATTTATGGACGTGAAATTTTTGAAACATGGCACAAGATGGATTCCATGATCCGCAGCGGCCTGGACATCGCACCGATCATCACGCACCGCCTGCCCTATACGGAGTTCCGGGAAGGCTTTGAGGCCATGAATTCCGGCAAGTCCGGTAAAGTGGTGCTGGACTGGGTCAACTGAGCCTGGCTGCCGCCAGTCGCATTTGCCCCGGCTTTCATTGAAAGGGAAGCCGGGGCTTTTTTACAGAGGTGGGTCACGCGGTTTTCCGGGGTATGGCCGGAACCTGGGCGGCCTGGGCCAGTCTCCGGCGTTCCTCCTTCATGCGACGTGCGTAGCTGTCGTCGTCTTCCTCAAAGGCATCCGGATGTGTCAGTCTAAGACGCCGGATGACTTTTTCATGGTCCTGCGGAGAAACGATGTCCGTGAACAGGCTGCCGTGAAGGTGATCCACTTCATGCTGCAGACAGCGTGCCAGAAGGCCGTTGCATTTGATGGTAACGGCCCTTCCGTCCATCAGAATGAGCGTGGCTTTTACGCAGGAACGCCGCGTGACGTCCGCATATACCTTGGAGATGCTCAGGCACCCTTCCCGGTACGGGACTTTTTTGCCGAAGGGGTGGAGGACCGGGTTGATGAAGTTCAGCGGCATAAGTTGTGCCAGCGTGGCAGGGCTGCCGTCCACTTCCAGCCACGTGGTGGAGGTGTCCGTGAGGGGGATGTTGATGGTGACCATCTGGATGGGACGGCCCACCTGCGGCGCCGCCAGTCCGATGCCTCCCTGCGCCAGTGTTTCCTGCATGTCTTGCAGAAAGCTGAGGATGTCGGAATTGATATGGACAATGGGACTGCATTTCTCCCGGAGGGCGGGATGCCCGTATTGCAGAATGTCAAGAATCACGGCAGGTATGGTGTTGAATAGGTAATAAGGTGCGACTGTCCGTAAGAGGGAAACGTTCATTTTTTCTATAGTAAATACGGTGTGGAACTGCAGTAGACTTTCTTTGACGGCAAGATATGCCACGGCAAGTTTTTTGCGGATGGAATGAAAAGACCTTGAACTTTGTGCTGTCTTTTTTACGGTAACCATGCAGCCCGATGCTGCTGAGGCTTGCCCTCGTCAACGTCCCTCCCTCATGAAGCACAGATACCATCTCTTTTTATTCTTGAAATTTTCCTTGTTGGGAGGCGTATGCTTCCTGGCGCCATGTTCCTGTGGGGACAGGGAGGAAGGGAATGCTCAGGCTCAGGAGAACGGCTCCGGGGAGCTTTCCCCGGTGGAATCTTATGAGGAATTGCTTTCTCTGCGGCTGAGGGATGTGGAGCAGATGGCTGATTTGATTGTCTCCGTCCAGGACCGCGACAGAGGGGAAGGCGTGATGGAAGAGCTGGGACGGCTGGCGGAACGGCAGAAGCAGTATGAGGAGAATTGCCGACAGCTTCTTACCCTGAATCCGGATATTCAGAAGTTGTCCAGGGAGAAGCATCCCGTTTTTCACGCCATTCTACGGGAACGCGTGGCGAAGGCGCACTCCCAAGTGATGGAGCAGCTCCTGAGGATTCATGATGTCAAGTATTACGGCTCTGCCGTGATCAAGGGTGATTTGGAAAAGTATGGACTGAAGCTGACCAACAAGAGAATGGCCCAGTACCTGAACAGCAGGATGCTTCCTTCCCTGGAAGCCTATCTGGTTCAGTATTCCTCCATGGTGGATATGCTGGAAGGGATAGACTGCAAGGTTGCCGCTGATGCGTATGCCGTGTCCCTGGCTCTTCAGTGCCGCATGGTGCAGGAGCAGGCCGTCAATGTTTTGCGTATGGAGCATACTTATCAGGCATGGCTTCCCGGATTTGAGAATTATTACCATAAAGGGCTGGCAAAGCTGAGGGTAAAGGCTGACCAGGAGTGCAAGCGCTGCTTCCGCGCCCTATTAAAACTGGCGACTGCCAGAATGTACGATTCCCCCCTGCTGTACAAGACGGTTGCGGGTATATGGGTGGACCATCCCCTGATGATTGATTCTCCTGAAGTCTGGAATGATCCGATGATGACCATGGAGGAATTCTGCCTGTCTCTGGAACGTATCCGCCTTCTGCTGCAGGATGTGAAGGACCCGGAGACGGCGGACAAAAGGGCCATTGAGGTAGTGGAGGTTGTTTCCCGCCTGAAAAGACTGCGCAGCCATATAAGCCGGTTCCAGGAGTCCGGAAAAATGGAGATGGTGAAGGCAAATGACCTGGAACGCGTGAGCCACCGGGCGGAAGAGGCGGAAATGACCGTTTCCGGAGCCATGGCTCGTCTTATTTTGGAAACGGACGTCGTTACCCGTTCTCCGCTTCTTTCCCATGCGCTGGGCTTTTACAGGTATGTGATGTACGCACGTTAGGGCGGTGGACGGGGAACTTGTTGACTTCTCCCGGTGAAGAGTGACAATCAGACCATGATGGATTCTGATTTTTCCGGCAAGGTTGTCGTGGTGACGGGAGGCGCTTCCGGCATTGGCCGGGCCATTGCAGAGGCTTTTGCCGCGGCGGGAGCTCTGCTGGCTGTGATGGACGTCGACCATGAGCAGACGGCCGGACTTTTGGATGTTCTGGCGGGAGAGGGCCATATCTGCGTGACAGGTGATGCTGGTGTGGAGGAGGACCTTCGCTTTTTTGCGGAAAAGGTGCTTGAGCATTTCGGCCGCGTGGATGTGCTGGTAAACAATGCGTGCATCAGCCGCCGGGGCATTCTTTCCGGCTGTTCCTACGAGGAGTTCAACAAGGTTCTGTGCGTGGGCGTTTCCGCTCCCTATCTGTTGTCCAGTCTGTTTTTGGAGCATTTTTCCCGTGGGGCTTCCATCGTTAATATAGCTTCCAGCCGCGCGTTCATGTCTCAGAAGGATACGGAGAGCTACAGCGCCGCGAAAGGCGGTATCCTCGCGCTGACGCATGCTCTCGCCATGAGCCTGGCGCCGCGCGGCGTGCGCGTGAACAGCATCAGCCCCGGCTGGATTGATACGGGAAAGTTCGGCTCTTTGATGTGGGAGGATGCCTTGCAGCATCCCGCAGGGCGCGCGGGCGTCCCCGCGGATGTTGTGAAAGGGGTGTTTTTCCTGTGCCTTTCCGGATTCGTCAATGCAGAAAACCTGGTTATTGACGGCGGCATGACCCGCATGATGGTATACCACGGGGAAGAGGGGTGGACATATAATCCGGAAGCGCGGGGAACGGAGCCTTCCTGACGGACGGTTCCCGTCTGCTTTTTCTGCCGCTTCACGCACGCGGTTTTGGGAGGGCTTCCACCACGATCACCTCGAACGGTTCCAGCTCCATCCGGACGATTTCTCCGGCGCGGAGCTCGGAGAACGGGAGCCGCTTTCCATTGGGAGAAATGGCGGAATAACTGCGCGGAGCTTCCGGCGGCAGTTCAAAGACGGAGCCGGGATCAAAACTCCAGGTGCGCCGTTCCGAGGAAGGGTTACGGATGGTGAGAAGCCCCTTGGCCGGAGACCATGCGGACCAGCCGTACACCTGCAATTCCATGGGACTGCCGCCCACCCAGTGTACGTCCACCAGCGTTTCATTATTCTCCCTGGCCCAGATGGCCGCCCTGGCCAGGGTATCCCATTGGGACGGCTCAAGCAGCTGCGGTGTCATGTAAATCTCCTGCATTTGCGTGCCGGACCCGAAGGCTGACCAGATTTCATCCTCCAGGTCCGTTCCTTCCACCGTATCCAGGCCGCGGGCCTTCCGCGTGTAAATGATGCCATGGTTCATCAGGGAATTGATGGGAAATAGCGGGGAAACGGCCACGTTGTTGTTGAAAATGCGGGAATCCCGGAACGTCATCCACTTCTGCCTCATGGTTCCTTCGCCAATAAACTCATGGTCCCAGCCCCCGCGCCACACGGAATCCGCGATGCCGAACCAGAAGGGGGAAGCCCACGTGCCCGTGGTCAGATTGATGAACAGGTCCGGCCGTTCGTCGCGCAGTTCCCCCAGCAGATGGATAACGGCCTCGAAATCGCTGGCAAACCGGCTTCCGGGAAGCTGCGTTTCCTCCCCGGAAGTGCCGTCCAGCTTGAAATGGTTGATGCCGTTGTTCCGGATCATGTGCAGGCACATTTCCTTGAAATAATTATAATACTTCGGCCCGCTCAAGGCAAAGCCGCGTTCGTTTGTTTCAAAACAGTCTCCCGCGGCATTCAGCCGGTTCTGTTTGGGCCGGCCATAACCGCCCCAGGGAGAAAACCATACCCCGGGACCGGCACCGTAGGAAGCGGCAAGCTTATGGACGTTGCGGAACTCGTGTTTGAACCCTTCGTTGAACTCCCAGAGCGTTTCCGGATTGTCCCACCCGTCGTCAAAAAGGATGGAATCCAGCACGGCTCCGCGCTTGCGGACCAGCTCTTCGCCGTACAAGCTCACGGCTTCCATGGCAAAAGCTTCGTCATAGCGGTCGAACAGGGTGTCGTACCACGTATTGTAATTCAGAAAGGCTCCGTAGGGCCGAGCACGCTCTTCGTTCAGGTATTGCAGCTGGAAGGTTCGGCGCAGTTGGCCCGGAGCGGCAACGCCCAGCACGGCGGAAACATTTAAATGCGTGCGTGAGGGAATATCCGCCTTGCGGGAAATTTGAGCCACCAGTTTTCCTTCCTCTTCCCCGTTGAAGGAAAGCGGACTTTCCACTCCGGCAAACAGCCTGCCGCCAAATGCTGTGGCCGGAACACCCTTCACGCTACCCCTCGTCTGAATATCCGGCGCGGATAGTTCAAGCACACGCACCATGCGAATGGGGGAGGCCCACTGCATGGGGCAAATGTCCAGCAAAATACGGGCATAGGGAGATCCTTCCCTCAGTTCCGCAGTCCAAGTGACGGCCAGGCCCTCCGTCTCCCAGGCAAAGGGAACTGTTATCTTGACGCCGGAACGGCGGTCCGCCAGCCTGCGGCCCTGGGGATTGCCCTGGATTTCCTTGCCAGCGGGCTTTTCCACCATCAGGCCGGCCGCAGAAATTTTGCGCGGACGAGGGTGCGGAACGTCGTCCGTGACTCCGTCTTCCTTGATCCCGTAATCCAGATGGATGCTGAAAATATCGTCCCCGAAGCGGTAGGCGCAACCATTGAGCTTGTCCGTAAACGTCACTCCGGCAAGTCTTCTTCCCGCCGTGTGTACCTTGATTTCAATCCAATCATTGGCGGCTGTCAACACGCCGGGAATATCCATGGAAAGGGAACATGCGCTCATGGGAAAAGGCTATGACCGCACCCGCCGGAAGTAAAGACAGGAATGGAAACGTCAGCCCGTTTCTTTCCAGGAACGCCCCTCTTGTCCATCATTTTCCGGAACACAGGTTATACAAGCCCAGGCAGGGGGTAACAACGATGCCGGCTGGAATAAGGAGAATATTGGCAATTACGGTGCCGGGCGCGTCGATCAAACAGCTTTGAAAACCGGCCAGAACCGTCCGTGCCGTGGATGGAGCTTGAATGATTTCCTGTTTCGTTTCGCCGAGAGCGTCTATTCTTTTCATTGAATGGTTTGACGGACGAAGCTTGATGCTGCATGCCTCGTCAGGATTGAATTGGTCTGCGACGGCAGTTTCCCCGGAGTGCAGGATTTGGATGGCGGAGAGGGAAAGAAGATGGTTTTTATCTTCTTTCCAGGGATATTGAAGAAAGACGTTTTTTTCCGTCCCCGGAACGTTCTTCATTTGCGAACCGTCTCCCACCTGGCTCATGGGTGCTCCGATAATGGGAGTATTCTTGCGTTGGTCGCATTGTGCGGTTTTGATGAAAACATAGCCATTGCCGAGGTATGCGTCCGAATGTTCATCCAGTTGCCAGGTTCGGTAGATGGTTCCGGCGTCCAGCGTCCTGGATGCCGTATTGACGGATATGCATGAACCCTGCAGCAGGAACGCCGCCGATATGAATAGAAAGCGATTCATGTGAATTTTATTGAGGGCGGCAGCATGTTGACTGTTTGTCACCATAAATAAAAGAGCCACTTCGGAATGAAGCGGCTTTTTTGTTCCTCAAAGTAAAGTAAAAATCAGCGGATGGTGACGCGGGGATCGTTGGCGAGAACGTCGGCCAGTTCATCCCAGCCGTCTTCCGTCTGGAGCTGGAACATCTGCAGGTAAACGGAAGCCACGCCGGGGGAGTATTTTTCAAACAGTTCGTCCACGGCCTTGGAAAGCTTTTCCTTGTCCAGCGTTTCCGGCAGCTCGTTCACGATGCCGTTGCCGTCGTGCGGGATGCCCAGCGTATTCAGGAAGGTGATGAGCATGTCCTGATGCTTGCGGAGCAGCCAGACCTGAAGCAGGTGGTCGCCGATCTCGTTGCTGGGCTTCCATCCCAGCATTTTCTTGATGAAGGAGAACTGTTCCTGCAGGGGCTTGCGCTGGATAAACTCCGGACGGAGTTTTTTCAGGGCTCCAAGTTCACGCACGGCGGCGCGGTAAATAGCGCGTTCCTGATTGCGCATCCAGTCCAGAATGTCGCTGATGGTCTGTTCGTCCGCTTGCTGAAAAATGTAATATGCCTTCATGATAAGTAGGGAAAAGAAAAGCTCCTTGAGGACATGAACTCCACCATGTTTCCCCCTCTTATGCAAGCTCTTCTACTGTCACCTGCCGCACTTGTCTTTTATTCCGTATTCAAGGCGTAAAAAAACGGTCTTACTGCAAAAAAGACTTGCTAAAAGGGGTGGCATGTGATTACTTGCTTGCGCGCTTCTCGCGACGCCACTGTAGCTCAGGGGTAGAGCAACGCATTCGTAATGCGTGGGTCGTCGGTTCAATTCCGACCAGTGGCTCCATCTTCCGTGATGGAACCAGCCGCGTGAACAGCCGGATACATGCCTCGTTAGCTCAGTTGGTAGAGCAGCTGACTCTTAATCAGTTTGTCCACGGTTCGAGCCCGTGACGGGGTACCATCTCTTTAAGTCCGGCTTTGTCATCAGCAAGCCGGACTTTTTTTGTTGCCGCCTGATTGTGGCTTGCGGTACCCCACCTAGCCCTGTCCGTTGTACTCATAGCGCAGTAACCTCTCGTGGATGGGGGCCTGAGATACCTGGAACTCCTCATTATAGTTGTAAGTACCGTCTGTTTACCACCAATATTGCATCAACGAGCGCTCCCGATGGTCGGTCAATCAGACTTGAGTGCAATTTTTCACCGTGTGAATACGAAAGAAAAGCATTTCTCGCTAATGTCTTTTCCGGTTTCAATTCACTCTCTCATTGAAAGCCGGAAGCGTTCTGCGTTCAGCAGGACACGATGTTCATTATTGAGAGTGAACTCTTGTGAAGAGTTGCACCGGAAACTTATTTAAAGGCATTTCCTGTTGAAGGATTTGATTCAGAAGATGGAGTGTATAAAATTTCTTTAACGGTATGAGAAGGAATAATCAGATTCAATATCAAATAACATATCATTACTGAACCGAATGCTACTCCTCCTATTACGACTCCTTTTCCAGGGACAAAAATACCTGCAAGAAGACATACAGTAATAATGAGCCAGCAAAAGGGATGGCCGGTTGCCATAAACTCACCAAACCAACGGGAAGCATTATTCCTGACGGATATCTTCTTCGGATCCAGTGTCAGGTAAGATTGACCTCCCTTGTCTATTCTGACGCAGGAAGATACGTTCGGACAGGCATGCCCTAAACCTATCCAGGAGGGGGACCGGGTCATTCCAGGGTAAACACTGCAAAGGCGGCGCAAGACAATAAAAAGGATCGTTAACTGTTCCTGTGGCGGCAAGGCCCGTACTATCTGGGCATCATCTTCATTAAAGGGATTGCTTGAAGCTCCATATTGCCAGCCAAAATTGGGATTGATGACGGAAGCCAGGGCATAATTTTTTCCAATCAGCAGATAACCCCATGAAGCATACTGCCACGCTTGCTTCCAGGAAACTCCATTGCGATACGCCCATTTAAAACGACGTTTCCAATCGTCAATCTTAAGCTGTACAATGGTTATTCGGCGCATGTCGTTAATTGAGAATATTCCCGGTATTTTCCCGAACCAGTTTCCAATCTGTTTCCCGTTATAGAATATAGGGCCTCCTCCATCAAAAAAACTTCCTCGGGTGATATTGACCCGCAGTTCATTCGAATGAAGCCGAATGAGAAGTTCGGGAGACGGCTTTTCAGAATAAGACGCCATGCCGCATGCCCTGTTTTCGTCAGAGAGAAGCGTAGCATTCCATTTGGAATAACCACCTTGTAAATTTTGAATTTTCATAGCAAATAATCATGGAAATTTTGTTTTTCTGGAGTCAATCCAATGAAATGTTTTTGACAAGTGTATAGAGAGAAGCGTCAATTTTACCAGAGATATAGACTGAAAAATAACTTCATTTACAATTTTCTTTGTTGGTATGTGTAATATGTTTATCCTCAGCCAACAAGAAATACTCCTCAAAGAATGCCTGCACTAACGCCAGATACAGAGAGGTTCAAAGCAGAAACTGCTCCAACTTCGAAGAATATTTTATCGGAAAGACTACGCAAAGCTCTACCTCTGTGCAGGATTTGGAAGCCTCTTTTTTAAGAGTACAATGAACTGGGAGAACCATGAAATTCAATTCCGGTATGGCAATCATGGGATTTAGAGATGAATAGAAGCTATTTTTGCGACTCATGCCGTCAGGATAGAAGGTTGCTTGAAGAAACCGCTGATATCATTATACGCCAAACAAAAGAAGTCCCCAGCTTCCCCGTCTCGTACTAACAATAGCATCTTTCCGCTCATAGACAAAATAGGGGCACTGTACGGAAAAGGCTCCAGCCGTCGGGCGATAGTCAGCTGGAGAGCGGAGGGAAACGGAATCCTCCCGAAGACGCTTTCCACTTGTTCAAGGGAAGTATTCCGGATCATACGAAAGTAGTCAGCGAGGTTATGTCTTCTGCCTCATCGTAGGCGAAACATGCAGGCTGAATGACGGTGCCGTATTCAGCTGTCTTTCTTCCTCGGAATGGGCATAGCGGATGGCATTTCCCAAAGCATAGGCGTGCAAGCGTAGGCCTCACAGCAGGGCAGGTAGGTGAGGGTGGTCATAGGTGGCGCGTTATCTGTGGTCTTGACAGTATGTCCTGCAAGGTCCTTTTCTATGGTGGCGGCATTGCTTTTGGTATCGGTCTGATGCGGGAGCATATCTGTGGGGATATAGGAATGGGTGTGGGGAAATGGATGCCTGCATGGTTGGTCCCGCCTACTTCGGATTCCTTTCTTACTCGAGACGAAAAATAAAACTATTACAGCAAAATTTTGGAGAAATTTTCATGATGAATATTAACTTAATTTCACTTTAGTGATTGAGTATATATTTTGCGTTATTCTGTTTTTAAATTTTATCTATGGGTATTAAAGGAATTTTTAATCCGATTCTTTTTAAAATATAATTTATGGTTTTGTTGTATTTTGGTTTGTAGTATTGGGAACCGTGAAGTTTTGAAGGATATATAATGCGATTAAAAAATGATGGATTGAATTCCAAATCTATTTTAATTTTTTCTTCATAAAACTTACTTATCTCTGACAGTTTTTTATTAATATCAACTAAATTTGCTTTTGTTACTAAAATATCATTTTTCTTTTTTTTGAAAGACAAATAATATGTGTTGATTTCCATCTATGTCCAAGCAATTGTCTTCCCTCCATTCAACTACATATTTTAAATTTTTGATATCAAAATTTAACATTTTTAAAATAATGTTGTTATAACTAAACGGAATTATCTACTGCAGTCTTGTTTCGGTCAATCTTTCTGGTTCATTTATTTCAAACCATTGATAAACAATTTCATCTTTTTATAGTTATCACTTAAATACTATCGGCAGCGAAGAAAAACGGCGTTACAAGATTATTCCATATAACTCCGAATTAAATTATTTTTTTATCATAGACTTATAATTTTTCTTTAAAATTTTTCATCCCGACGAAGATAGATAGACTGAATGGTTATTTCATCTATGTGTTATTCTACCGTTTCTTGTCATTTTGCCGTGTACGTTTCACTCGTTTTTTGGCTAGCATCATACAGAGGGAGAGCGGTTAGAGTATTTAAGAAAGTATTATCGCATTCCCCAGCCTTGGCTTCATGAATGAATCGCTTTTTTCCGTCGTCCCTCTTCAGGCAACGGACTTCTATTGATTTTGGGATTTTGCCTGATCAATCATCCGGAGCAGTTTTTCATTTTTTTCAGCATCCTTGCCTTGTTGAATGTCATGCCGGAGAATCGTTTTCACCTCTTCAAGGGCAGTCTGTTCCGCGGGGCTTCCTTCACCGGGTATATGCCGCAAATTCTCCATGGCTCTTGGAAGTCCCTGTTGAGCCGCCTTGAATATCCACATGACCCCTTGACGTTCATCTTTTTCCACTCCCGTTCCCAGCAGATAAAAAATCCCCAAATTGAATTGTGCTTTGGCAAATCCCTGTTCCGCTGCTTTTCGGAACCAAGCGGCCGCCTGCTGCAGATCCTGGTCCGTACCCTTTCCTTTTTCGTGCAAAACGCCCAGATTGTATTGAGCTGTTGAATTTCCTTGCCGGGCTGCCTTATGCAGCCATACCAAGGCTTCCTTTTCATCTTTGCGGACTCCCAGTCCTTCCAGATAACATATTCCCAACTTGTCCTGCGCGGCCGGAAATCCTTGTTCAGCCGCCTTCCGGTACCAGATGGCCGCCTGCTGCGCATTTTTCTCTACCCCTTCTCCCTGCTCATATAAAAAGCCCAAGTTGTATTGGGCGGCTGGCGCTCCTTGCTCGGCGCCCCTGGCAAGCCATTCCTTTGCCTTGTCGAGGTTTCGATCGGTTCCTATACCCCGGTAATAGAGTTCTCCAAGTGCAGCCATTCCCTGCGGGCTTCCCTGATGAGCCGCCTGGGATGCCCACGAAAAGGCTTTCTGTTTATTCCTGCCGACATACATGTAAACCAGTTTGTATTGCGCTTCTGCGTCTCCTTTTTCAGCAGCCTGTTCCAAGGAGGCCAGTTCCGAAAGTTTCTGTTTATTCTCTGATTCCGATTTTACGATCATCTGAAGCATTTCTTCATTTTTCCCGGCATCTTTGCCTTGTTGAATGTCATGCCGGAGAATTGTTTTCACCTCCTCAAGGGCAACCTGTCCCGCAGGGTTACCCTCTCCGGGTATGTTGAGCAAGATTTCCAGAGAGGCGTGGAATCCCTGCCGGGCCGCCTTGAATATCCACATGACCCCTTGACGTGCATCTTTTTCCACTCCCTTGCCATGCAGATAACATAACCCCAGGTTGTTTTGAGCTGGCGGGAAGCCTTGTTCGGCCGCCTTCCGGTACCAGACGGCGGCTTGTTGCAGGTCCTTCGCCATTCCTTCTCCCTGCTCAGACAGGATTCCCAGATTGAATTGCGCTTCCGGATGCCCTTTTTCTGCTGATTTTAAAAGCCATTTTCTCGTTTGGACAATGTCTTGGGATATCCCTGTTCCCTGGTAATAACAATTGGCGAGCAGGAGCATTCCCTCCGGATTGCCCGACTGGGCAGCCTGGGATGCCCAGGCAAAGGCTTTCCGTTCATCTTTAGGGATTTTTTCTCCACGGGCATAGATAACCACGAGGCGGCATTGGGCTTGCACGTCTCCCTGTTCCGCCGCCTGTTCCAGAGCGGCTATTTCCGTCTGCTTCCCTGCTTCCAGAATCCCGCGGGAAGGAATGTCCGAAACGGTTGGCTGGTTTTCTTCTCCATAACCAGCGCTGAACAGGCATGACAGACATCCGTATGTAATAAGAATCGTGCGCATCATTTTTTTTGTAAAAATTATCAGTATATTACCATGTTCTGCGATAACCCACAACCCCTGCGGCTCCGGTATCTCCGGAAAAAGTGGCGCCTGCATGAAAATTCCCGTATTCAACGCCCAATGTTGCCTTGTAGGTTGTATCTTTTGGAGTTTTCTTCGCTTCAATGCCCGCCATGCACTTCCATCCTCCAGAGCATAATACATTGATACTGGTCCCAATAGCCATTGCTTCCTTTGAGTATTTTGCTTCAAATAGAATTTTTGCATCTTCAACAGTAAGATTGACTCCCGTACCCCACAATGGTGGTTGGGGGTTCCCGGGATTTGTCAGTCTGCTTACAAAAATTGAAGTATCCTCCGTACATTTCCACGTAGCCTTGGTCAAGCTTGCAAGTACAGTATTGGGGCCTGTCTTGGTAAGCGACAGGGAGCTGGTATAATCAATTTCTCCAAATAGGGTTTGGGCTTCAGTATACGTGAACCCTAAGGAATCAGCACCTAAAGATGCTTTGACCGTTTCCAGAGTCTGGGTTGTATCCTCCGTGCAAATCAAGGAGAACGACTGCTGGATTTTGTTTTCCGTTTCTGTAATTGTGAAGGTTCTTGTGGTAGGTCCGAACGGGTTCCAATCAAACAGTCCCAGATAATCGAATCGAACAGGCGTTGCATTGTCAACAAATCTGTAGAGATGAATCCCATTATTTTCTTCTCCCGGATCGCGATTAATCCACCTGCCGTCCCAGGGATTGAGATGGCGGTAATTGTAGTAGATGAGCCCCGATTCTTCATCCATGTATTCGCTGGAGAAACGGATTTTGTTGGCCTCGGCCATGTCTCCCTGGATTGTGAGGGGCGTGCCGAAGGAGGCGTAGTCGTAAAGGGCTCTTCTTTCCTGCTGGCTGCCGAAGATAGAAGTAACATTCTTCAGCAAGTCATGCATGCAGTAGAAATGTTCATCCATCTCCATTCCATTGTTCTTCCAACATGTTGTCATCAGGAGGCGCGTGGCTCTCGGTTCCGTTGGATCCCACAAATGGCTCTTCACCAGCACGGGTTCGGGATGCATCATATCCAGTTCGGCTACCTGCAGATAGCCCCGGTACAAATAGCAGGTATGGCTGCGGGGTGTTCCGTCAACGGTGACTTTTTTCTCAAAGCGGCGTCCCTGAGCGTCATAACCGCAGGCAATGATTGTTCGTCCGTCTTCGCTTGCCAGGGTAACGGGGCGGTCGTTGGCGTCATAGGTTACATCCCAGATTCCCTTGGATGTCTGGACCCTGGTCTGGTTGCCGTCTGCATCGTAAGTGGGCGTGAACGGGGCGCCGTTTCTGCTCACCTCCGTGTACTGGTTGAGCCAGTTAGCTTCGTACGAGAGTTCCTCTGCCAGTTCCCGGGCGGTCTTGCGATTGCCGATGTTGTCGTACTGGTACGTGAAGCTTTCTTCCTCTCGGATTTGATCTTCCATCAATTCACTGCGGCTGTTGTAGAAAAAGTCCCTCGTTGTTGCGGGCGTACCCCCATCCCGGGAATCCTGTCTTTGCACCGGACGCATCAGCTCGTCGTAGCGGTAGGCGTAGTCAGCCAAGGCATCGCCATTCCTGGAGTCTTCGTAACCGATGGAGGCCAGGAGGTTGAGCGTGGGATGGTAGGTATTCTTGCGGACCATGCCGTTGGGATAGGAAAGTTGTTTTACGAATCCGCTGGTTTCTTCGTATTCCCATGTAAAGGGAATGTCCAAATCTTCCAGATTCATTCTAATAATGACTCCTTTCCGGTCATAGTCAAGATGAGAGTGCTGCACAGTGCTCGTGCCGATCATCAGACGGTACCCACAGGGACGTCCGAAGGCGTCGAAATCTTCTTGGATACAGCTTTCCACGCTACCAAACGAGACATCCTGCTGTAATCTGCCATAAGCGTCGTAGGAGGCTTCCCTGAGCCCCGAAGCATCGGTGATTGAGGTCATCTGCCCCAGATGATTATAAGTGAAGTTCCATCCCGGCGTATGATCACTGTGGCTGACTGAAAGAAGTTCCCCGGTAAGAGGAGCATAGGCGTACGTTGTGACGATACCTCGTGCCTTGGCGAGCGTTTCCGGACGGTTGAACCGGTCATAGGTTTTGAGAACGCAGGATCCGTCAGCATACGTTTTCTTTAATTCCATTCCCGTGGCTGCATCATACATCCATGTGGTGGTGTCTCCGTCAGTACGGTTGGAAGGATCGGTCGTGATGTTCTCCTCATTCGCCCGGAAGGTGGTCAGGGCAATCAGATGGTCGCTGTCGTCATAAGCAAAGCAGGATGGCCGGATGGCATCGCCGTATTCCGCCGTTTTTCGTCCGCGAATGTCATAGGAATAGCAAGTGACTCCCCCCAATGCGTCAGTAATGCAGGCGGGAGCATCACAGCAGGGATGGTAACTGGTTCTGGTAACATTGCCGGCAGCATCGGTGACTTTGACCGGACGCTGGGCAAGATCCGTCTCCGTAATGGTGGTGTTGCCGCGTCCGTCGGTTTTTTTCAGAATAGTACCCGTGGTGGTATAGGAACGCTGTTGTGAGGAACGGATGTTGGCGTAATCGGTTTGGCTTATTGTAAATCCGTCTACGACGACAGCGGTGGCTGTAATGTTTGAGGTTGGTATTTGACTGTACTGGGTTCGCTTGGAGGGAGCGGTGTACTCCACCCACTGGATACTTTGTTGTCCGTATACGTCAGTGAAAATCTTCTTGCTTTCCAATACGGGGTCCAGTCTGGAAACCATGGTTTCTGTAGTCTGGATAAGGGGTAACCCCTGGGCATTGTAGAAGATGGAGGATTCAACCTCGTAGATTCCCTCTTCCCGGATGCGGTAGCAGGAAGAACTTTCCGATATCCTATTCTTTGCGGGGGATTCCGGATGAAGCTCGTCCAGCAGGACGATCTGTTTCATCGTATGGCCCAGGGCATCATAGACGGTGATTATGGGCGCCATGTCTTCCTTTTGGGTGCGGATGAGTTGACCCCTGTCATTATAGAAGTGGAACGTGGTTGTAAAGCCTCCCTTGGCATGGGGCTGTTCTTGCCTGATAGTTTCTCCAAAGCCGTTTTGCAGAACTCGGGAAAGAACTGCTCCTTGAGACAGTGTTGTGGTAAGGATGCCTTCTTCCGTCAACTCAAGCTGGGTTTCGATTTCTCTCTGGCCGGTTCCACCCTGCCAGAGAGTAAAACCATCGTAATACTTTTTAGTTGTCAAAGTAGCACCGGAAGGTCGTGTTTCTATTGTAATGAGCTGGTTTTGGTTATATCTGGTTCGTGTTATGCGGCCTAAGTTATCCGTTCGGGAAACAACTCTTCCCAAATCATCGTATTCGGTGCTTTCAATTATTGCCAGGGCGCCGACATCAGAGCGCGTGGAAATGATTTTTCCATCGGCATCTCTCGTGTAGGATACAATCGTTTCGGGTGTGGTTTCAGTGGCTGAGCGGATGACTTCCACTAGTTGCTTGGCCGAGTTGTAGCTGTAGCTGGTGACCACTCCGTCTTCATCCGTTTCCCTCAAAGGCCCGCAACACATCCACTCCGTCGTGCTGGTTCTACCATTACCTCTTGTAGTTTTGACAAGTCTGAGTTCGGCATCGTATTCATAGTCTTCCGAGGAAACCAGAGACCAATTTTCACCTGTGTGAACATAGTTCTCTCTTCTGGTGATCATACCATTCTCTGCGATGTATTCCTCGCTTCTGGTACTCTGGCCGGAAAGGATGCATCCATTCACCTGGACGGTTTTCGTTCTCTTGTGGACGGCTTCGTAGCCCGTAGCGGCTTCATAGGTGTAAACGGTTTGTATGCCGTCAATACCTTCAGAGAGCTTCTTCCTGCCCCGGGCGTAGGGATATTGTGCTGCTTCCCCATAAGTTTCTTCCATACTCACGTGGACTTGGTTTGAGCCCAGGGCCGTTTCTGCTACCGTCGTTCGGTTCACCTGAGGAGTGTCTTCATACGTGTAGACTTTTGTTCGCAAGACGGTTTCCGTCCCGTCTTCTGCAATGATTACCTCTCTTTCCGTGGCCGGCCGGTAATCGTTGAAACGCAGGTCTGCATAAGTGGTACGCGTTCCCTTTTCTCCTCCTCCTGCCCAGGGCATGGCCTGCAGAACCAAGCGGCCCTGATCGTCGTATTCATAACGCGTGTAGCCCCCGTTGGGCTGGATGATCAATGACACCCGGTACTGGTCGTTGTACGTGTAGAGTGTCGTTTGGGCCAAGGGGGTATTGTACCCTTCCGTACTGCTGATGGTCAGCCAGCCTCCGTCGGTATACTTCTTCACCGTGCGCGTGCTGCGGGAAGGCTGGGAATCATTGATGCCCCTGACCGTTTCAATGCGCTCCCACTTGGAGTCAGGCAAGGCGTTGCGTTCAATTGTACGCACAATGCGTTCGTCCCCCTCCCCCTTGATGATGCTCACCTTGTTGCCTTCCTCGCGGCGTTCAATGAAACGCGGTTCCTGCCCGGACCTCTGGTTGGTAATGCGGGTTACCGTGACGCCTCCTTCCAGGGAAGTCTCGTAGAAAGCCGTTTTATAGGGCTCTCCGTTAACCACAAATTCCCCATCATGGGAGGCAGAAACATTCCCGGGAGCGTACCACTCCAGAGTGAGGCTGTTGTTTCCGGGAATGCTTCGCATCAGCCCCTGGGCCCGGGAATAGACGCTGTTGAGAGAGCCGTCCGGGTTGTAGGCCACTTGGACCTTGCGGGCATACTCCTCGGCAGAGATGACATGACCCGAGGAGCTTGTGACCGAGACGACCTCTCCAGTGGCTACCGAGAAGCGCAGGATCATGCCGGAAGGAAGCGCCATGTCCATGTAGGCTGGTGTACCCTGGGTATTGGGAGTGGGGTCTTCATTGAGCAATCGTACCCGATAGCTCAGTTTCCTGGAGCTGCCGATGGGAGAGGCCTCGGAACTTCCCATTTCTGCCTTGAAATAGATATGGCTTCCGGAGGGGCGTTTGACGGTGACTCGTCTTTCCTCTTGAGAGAAGGAGGCGCTCCATGCCATGGGGTGGTTGTAGCGCATGGAAGGCCCGCTGTTGGAGCTTGGGGTAAGGGGTGTGGAAGAGCGTGCCATGCGCATGAATCTGGTAGGAGGGGGAGGCGGAGGGCCTCCTGCAGAGGGGGGATTAACACAGGCATTGCCCTGGCAGTCCTGTTCATCGTCGGGGTCGCCCGGAGTGGGCTGCTGCTGGACGCAGTTTTCGTCTCCTTCCTCATCACAGGAGCAGGGACAGGGGCAGGGTTCTTCTTCAGTGGGCGGTTCACTGGATGAGGAAGACAGGGAGGAAGAGGAATTGCTGCTGGAACTGGAGCTGGAACTGGAACTGGAGCTGGAACTGGAACTGGAACTGGAACTGGAACTGGAACTGGAGCTGGAACTGGAGCTGGAACTGGAGCTGGAAC
>OHEP01000503.1_pt1 | contig 26731 bp, 24 predicted proteins | sample 1567271 | NCBI WGS metagenome assembly OHEP01 (sample SAMEA3879577, study PRJEB24766) | human gut metagenome | biome: human-associated habitat; feature: feces | place: USA | collected 1985/1987
CTGCCTGTGTACTGTCAATGGCAAGCTGCGTCGTTGTCCCGGCAGATATAAGTCCTACCAGATTTCCTATGGAAGTAAAAAACGCTTTCATGATCGTGACATTATTTGCAACAAACCATTCTGCAAGTCCCAGTCGGATAAGCATACGAAATATAGACTCAAACCTCATCTCATCTTTTACATCTATGCTTTCAGAGCAGAAACCGATAACAAAGAACAGCACAACGAGGGATGAACCGACCGCTACAAAGACCGGCTCAATACCCTCAATAACTGCCCAAGGACCTCCGCCCTTGAAACTGACCGGTGACTGTCCAAGCATTGCAAAGACCAGGGATATCTGATTGTTCCAAAACCCAAACACCGCCTCAAGAAGTGCAAGGATCTTGTCTCCAAGCTTAAAAATATCCATACTTGTTATTCACCTCTTTTCTTTTACTAAAAGGGGAAATGCATTTCCCCAATCTTAGAAGCCTAAGAATGTCAGAACTGTTGAAATACCAGCCATCATGACACCTGCCACAATTCCTTTCAGTGCAGAGTTCATGGTAGATGAATCCTGCTGCTGGTAGGCTTGTGCGAACTCCATAACATTCTTTGCAAGAATAATGACACCAACCGCACCAATGACTGCAATGATAAGTGTCTTTAAATTCTCAAGCGGCTGTGTTACTGCGGAAGTACCTGTACCTGCTGCAAAACAGGTAGTGCTCATAAGCATCACTCCCATAAGTGCTCCGGATAATGCCGGAACGAATCTCTTTTTTAAGTGAATGAATCTACTCTTCATGCCTTTCTCCTCCATCTGATTGTTGTTTGTTGTTGAAATAACCTGTTCTTTTCTCATGTTGTTTAATCTCCTTTTTTGAAGTGACAGAAGCGGAAAAAGCCAGAAAGGAATACACATATTCCAATCCGGCTAGCTTTCCGAACGGAATATATGCATTCCTTTCTGTCCTGTTGATAGTTACTCTATGATAATCAGGCAATGCCTGTTGTACTGGTTAATCGGGCTTTCCCCGATGCGTTTTTGCTGTGACCATCTCCTTTCAAGGTATGAAAAAAAGCACCTTACCCATATTGGCTAAAGTGCTAATTTACTCTCAAATTTGCTTTATTCTAAAAGCATTCCATCAATTATTGCAAACTTTGTCTTAAATATAGATCTATTCTGGCAATATCGTAATATGACATCCTGTACATAAGGTCTTGTACAATAACTGTCTACCACAATCTGTTTATCTTCCTCTTTCTCTATCCTCTTAAATATGCCTTTTGCATTCCAATCCGTCTTTACAGCATCTACTAAATCATTACTCATCTCAAGATGTGATAAAATCGTGGAATTCAACTCGGTTTCTTTAATTTCAGATATTTGTCCATAGTCATTAAGTTGCTTCAAAAAGTATTGTTCTTTTCTTTCTCATAATCCACCAACCGAACAATTGAAGACTGCTCCTCGCCTTTTACAAAGAATTTCACAGTAATACCATTCTGCAGATAATCCATAAAAGTAATGTTTTTCTGTAATAAACTTCCGGTATCGAAATTTTTCAATTTCGATATTGCTTCTTCTATAGCATCCAATGTCAGGCCGCGATTAATACGCACTAAACTATCTCTAAGAACAGAATCCAGAAGCGGACTAGTATAATCTCTATCATAATCTGGTGCATACAAATGCTCGTACCCCATATTCTCAAACAGTTCAATAATGGCCTGTTCATAAGTATCTTCTGTAAACAAACTCGGCATGATGGACCTCCTTTTTATACCAATTTAAGCTGCTTCTTTATCTGTTTTTCTACTTTTTCCTCTGCTACTGCATCATATGCTTTTTTAAGATTATCCAATGCATTATAAAGATTCTCCCTATATTTTTCTTCTGAAAACAGTTTTTCTGCTTCCTCTATCGTCATTGGGTGTTTTTCATTTTCTTTCTGCATTTTATCAATAATAATCTGATATTCATACATTACAGCCAAAGCAGCCTCATAGTTTCTTAAAAAATTGCTATATGCTAATGCTGCTTCTCCCTTAAAAATCAAATCAATTTCTGCCGCCGTGATTCTTATTTCTTCTCTTTTTTGCAAAAATTCTTTGTGAAAAGGCTGCTCTAACGGATGTTCAATAGCATCTGCCTGTTTTTCCATATAAGTATTATTGGTAAGCCATATAAAAACATAATCATTGGCAAACTGCGGCATTTGTTCTCTTTTCGGAGAAAGCCACATATAATTATCCTTGCAAAGAGCGATAAGTCCATTTGTCAGCATGTACGCTTCCATTCTACGATCAAATAACTGGTGTTTATTACTAATACTTATTTGGCGAACAGATAAAACTAATGCCAGTGTAGCCGTTAAAGCCGTAATCACAGAACACCAAAAATTCCAGTCTTTTAGCATATAAAATTCTCCCTTCAAATGTTAAATGAGAATTTAGCAGCTTAAAGATCTAGTTCGGAAACATCGATTGCGCCGGACATAAGCTTTGGTAGCAATGAATCTCTTAAATGAATGAGCCTTTCATTTTCATTAAGATTCGAAAACACCATGGAAAACATAGCAGCCGTAGTATCATCAAAAATTTTCATGTCATCAGGTGAAGGAAGCTGGAATTCAAATTCCATAAAATCCTTTTGATACAAATGTGGAATAACACTTCCCTCTGTCCTGCTAGTGATAAAAGCTTTAAACAACCGAGATTTCAGCAAATAGTAAATGAACTGTGTTGAAATTTCAGCTTGTCTGGTATTCCTGATTACAAAAATTCCAGATGCGACACTTGATGGAATTTCCAGCTTATCGACATATCCAATCTTTCCAATTGTTCCATCCTTGGAAAGAAGGATATCACCGATGTTAAGCATTATTTCGGGAGATTCCTCGTATCTTTCGGCAGATATGTAACCGGCTTTATTCCAATCAATTCCGGATAGAGTGAGACTTTCGCCATTGATGATACGATAGTCTGAAATTGGTAAATATTCTGATTTTTTCAGGCCTTTCCATCCAATGCGACCTTTGATATAAAGGTAATCGCCAAGCTTTACTGGCTGAGTATTAGCATTATCAATGGTTTTAAGCAGGATTGACTCAATTTGCTGCTCTAAATTCTCATTTACCTGCATATTGGTCAGTATTTTTTCATCAATATTCCAAAGAATTTTTATAATTTTATCTCTTGTAAAATCATCTACCACATCTATTGGCAATGCACGCAATGCAGCCAACGGAACATACGATTGTGTAGTTCCTCTGCCCGATGTTTCTATATATTTTCTGGCTTTTGGAGTCTGCAAATAATAATATAGCCATTTTGCCTTTCTCTCGTCTCCTCCCATTTGAAATATCCCCATATTTTTGCACGCATACTCTATTGTATGATTTCGTTCGAGGTATAAATTTCCTATTGTACCAATCATACTAAACAATATATCCCATTGTTCTACTTTACTGCGCGAAATAACTTTCTGATAATCTAATTCTGAAATATTTTTTGCGCTTTCAAAGTCAATCCCATATCTACTCAGATGTTTAGATGTAATTAACTTTCTTCCTTTATTCACTTGCTTAGGTGAATCGTGGGTACCATCTGTAACAAATTTGCAATATTTATCTGCTCTTACCGTTTTCATCAAATAAACCTCTTATCCTATATATTTCCTATGAGCCTGTTTGACATTGCTCTGTTTGACCATTGCATACTGTAAGGTCGTATCTATTCGTTTATGTCCCAGGAGCTGCTGCAATTGCTCTATCGGCATTCCTTTATCGATTGCCATCGTTGCAAGTGTTCTTCTGAACTTATGCGGATGTACTTTTTCTATTTCTAAAGTTTTTCCCATTTCTCGCAAGCGGGATTCTATTCCACCGATTGTGATTCTTGTATGTGGATACCTCAGCGTTACAAAAAGAGCTGGATCTTCATCATTCCTGCTATCAATGTAATTCTTATGTGGTAAATCAATTTACATTTCTGGAGAATGGTAACAATCGTAGACCGGATATAATTTTGTTTATTAATGGCCTTCCATTGGTTCTTATGGAATTAAAGAGTCCAGCAAAGGATGAAGTAGGTGCAGAAAATGCATATAATCAGATTCGCAATTATATGCAGGATATTCCGTCTATGTTTTATTATAATGCGATATGCGTTATCAGTGATCTTTCAGATGAATCTTCGTCCTTGCATCAAAATAAACGACTCGCTCCTTATCACCCTTACCGAATACAACACATTCACGCTCATTGAAATTAATATCCGCCTTATTTAGCAGTACCATTTCTCCAACACGCATTCCCGTTGACGCCAGCATATCAATAATCGCAACATCTCGAAGTTCTGTGCAATTATCACGCATTTTTTCCAGCTCCTCATCGGTGTACGTTTCCTTGATATTGGTAGCGGTCTTTACCTTGTGTATCCGACGTACAGGACTTTTCAGAATATGATCCTCATCCTCTAACCACGAAAAAAAACTAGATAAAATTCTACGGATATTATCAATCGTTACACGACTTGAACCATGCTTTTCTTGATATTCTGTAAGATATGCCCTAAGATCATCCGTCTGCATATGTCGAACACCTTTATCTATGGCTTCCGTCATGGCTTCTATGGTAGTCCGGTAATATTTCAGAGTTTTCTCTGAACATCCCTCAATTCTTTTTGCATACACAAAAGCGTCAATCAGTTTTTGGCTATCGTCTTCCAGCTCTTTAGTCTTGCCTGAAATCTCATAGTTATAAAACGAATGTTCCATGACCTCCTGTAATTTTTGTAACTGTGCGTTATTGAGATGCGGCAACATTTGTTGCATAATCTCTTCCATAATTTTTTGTTTCATAATTCGTTCTCCTTATATTTATTTCCAGAGAACGAATCAACGGCAGTTCCGTTGGTTTTTACTCCTGCCGTTGGTAGGAGTTGCTAGGTTAAATGAGAATTTAGAACAGCAAGCACAAGCCTATTTTGAAGATCTTTTTGTCGTTAATGCTGATCCAAATTGGCCAGAATGCACGCTTTCAGATATCGGTTCTATCGTTGCGGGCGGCACCCCTTCAAAATCGAAGCCGGAATACTATGCAGACCAAGGTATTGCATGGATAACGCCCAAAGATTTATCAATCGATAAGTCAAAATTTATCTCTCATGGCGAGAATGATATCTCTGAGTTGGGATTTTCAAAGAGTAGTGCCAAAAAAATGCCTGCTGGAACTGTACTTTTTAGTTCAAGAGCTCCAATAGGTTACATTGCCATAGCTCAAAACGAACTCACTACCAACCAAGGATTTAAATCCGTTATTCCCAATGAGAAGATCGGTACTTCCTACGTGTATTTTTTACTGAAGAATCTTCTTCCGACAATCGAAGGTATGGCTTCTGGATCAACTTTCAAAGAAATATCCGGAGCAGGAATGAAATCTGTGCCTACGGTTATGCCTGATGTTGATACCATTCAGTTTTTTAACAATTTTTGCGAACCTATATTCAAGGAACAAGAGATCCTTGAAGCAGAAAATCGAAGGCTTTCCGCTTTGCGCGACTCGCTATTACCCAAACTGATGTCCGGTGAAATTGATATCTCCTCACTGGACATCTAGGCCGCTAAATTCTCATTTATTTTTGTATTAAGTTCTATTTTTTCATCAATTTTTCCAAGGAATCTGCCAACCTTAATCTGCTCGTTATACGACAAAATCGGGACTTCTATATTATTTAAGATTTCCTGAGTTAGTAGTGGTTGGCTGGTTCCTATTCTTCTTTCATTTAAACATTGTGATTTTAGTAAATAATATGCATAGACAATATCTGTATTATTCCTAGCATACGCACCTATTGCGTTATCCGAAATCCAGCAATCATTTTTTTCAAAATAAACGCTTCCACAATATGCACCAACACGCCCTATTATTACGCACTCCTTGCTATTTCCAGCATTCGCATATCCAAGAATCCCATTACCTCCGTAAACAGGTACTGTTCCTATATCTTTTGGCCTTTTTTTACCATTTTTGAATTGCAAAATATTACTGAGAGGTTTTTTCTCAATCATTACCTTCACCACCTTCATCGTATTCAATAATAAAATACGGACTCATGCTACTCTTTGATGCCATTGACAATAGAGCACCTGAAGATGCGACTTTGCATAATGACATAATGTTTTTATTTGCTTCTTCAATATTTTGCACCCGAAACCATGTGTTAAAAATTCCAGCCTGACTACGATAATACTCCGGAACATCCTTTAATGGTGGACTTTCTTTTATAATCTTGTCTACATAGGCCCAATATCTTGCTGTTTTGCCACTATGGATCAAAAGTATTTTAGGATCTTCGTTTTCCAGAATTTGTTTACATACTTTGTCGGAAACTTTCGAGCCTAACTTTCCGTACCAAACATAACCATTTGAATTTATCATTTTTTTATGTTCCGCAATCGTTCCATCAGTCGGTGCAAAATTATCCGAAAATCGAAGTGCTATTGTTTTCATAAGCACCTCCTATATTTCAAACCCAATGGCTGCCAATTGATGTTTAATTTCATCTTGCAGGTCTATTGATTTTTTGAACATCTCCGAAAGTTCAGATGTCAGACGATCCATTTTTTCTTCGAATGGTTCTCCATCATCTTCCTGTTCCTCAATACCAACATATCGACCTGGAGTGAGAATATAGTCTTGCTTTTCGATTTCTGCTGTATCAGCAACAGCACAGAAACCTTTCACATCTTCAAGCGTTCCGTCTACAAACAGTTCATAGGTATCTGAAATCTTCTTGATGTCATCATCAGTAAGTTCACGAAGTTTACGGCTAACCATAGCCCCCATCTTCCGAGCATCAATGAACAGTGTCTTTCCAGACTGTTTTTTCTGTTTATTAATAAACCAGAGTGAAACCGGAATCTGTGTTGTATAAAAAAGCTGAGTCGGCATTGCTACGATGCATTCAACCAAGTCGGCATTGATGATATTCTTGCGAATCTCGCCCTCACCGCCTGACTGAGAAGAAAGAGAACCATTGGCAAGAACCATACCTATTCTTCCGGCTGGTGCAAGGTGGAAAATCATATGCTGTAGCCATGCAAAGTTGGCATTTCCTGCGGGTGGCATACCGTACTGCCAACGCACATCCTCTTTTAATTTATCAGCACCCCAGTCAGAAAGGTTAAATGGGGGATTTGCCATAATATAGTCTGCACGCAATGTAGGATGACGGTCATCTAAAAAGGTATCTGCTGCGTAAGTGCTAAGATCCGGCTCAATTCCACGAATCGCAAGGTTCATCTGCGCCATCTTCCATGTAGTCGGATTGGAGTCCTGTCCATAAATAGAGATATTGCTGATATTGCCACTATGGTTTTCTACAAACTTTGCGGACTGAACGAACATACCACCTGATCCGCAACAAGGATCATATACTCGACCTTTATATGGTTTCAGCACCTCTACCAGAGTACGAACTACACATGACGGAGTAAAGAATTCACCACCACGCTTTCCTTCCTGTTCTGCAAACATGGAAAGACAATACTCATATGTACGTCCCAAAATATCTTTTTCGCTGCCGTGTTCAATCATCTGGATATTAGTGAATAAATCCACCACATCCCCCAATCTTCGTTTATCCAGTTCTGGACGTGCGAAATTCTTAGGAAGAATATCTTTCAAACGCTTATTTTCCTTTTCGATAGCACGCATGGCATCATCAATAACTGTACCGATTTCTGGTGTATGTGCCTTCGCTGCAATCTCATTCCAACGTGCACCTACAGGTACAAAGAAAATGCCTTCGGAAGTATATTCATCAATATCCTCCTCAAATCCGTCACCCTCATCTTTCAGCTCCTGATACTTGTCATCGAATCGATCTGAAATGTACTTTAGAAAAATCAACCCCAGTACAACATTCTTATATTCTGACGCATCCATGTTACCACGAAGCACACAGGCTGCATCCCATATCTGTTTTTCAAATCCTATGTCGGCTGTATTTTTCGCCATTTATATTTACCTCCGTCATTTTTTCTAGTTTTTTTTACCTTTCATATATTTCCCAGATTTTATTCTACGATCAACAGGCTTTACCGCATCCTCTGGAATTGCCCATGATCTCCCAAATCTTTTACTCCCCTCAACCATTCCTTCTTTACACATCGTTTGAAGGCGCCTTTCTGAGATTCCCCATTTTTCAGCAATTTCTTTCACTGTTAAATATTCCATTCATTTTCTCCTATGAAATCGCAATACTTTCACCTAATAAATATTATATTCGTATTACCGCCGGAAATCAACCAAAAGAAGCCCTAGTTGGTTTGAACGGAAAATACTATTCATTGGGTTGGTATCAACTCAATCTAGCTTTAATGTCTTATAGCTTTTTCATTTTTATTTTTTGATATAATAATGAACAGTGTTTAAAAAGTAAAAGCCTCTATTAAGCTTCAGCACTCCATATCTCATTCGCCTTCGTTATAATTAACCGTCCATCCTCACATTTCACCTCAATCTGTTCTCCAATGTTAAATCCCAACTCTGAAAGCCATTTTCCTTTCAAAACAATACTCGGTGTCTGCTTATACTGGTACCCTCTTGCTTCATAAACCTTCATTTCTCTATATTTTTTATATGCCATATTCATCTTCTCCTTTTGCCATTTTTTAGACTTCTGCCATAAGATTAAACTTACGCTGAATTATTGCTTCTTTTGCTGATTTATACATTTTGTGAGATACCCACTTGAACAAGGGAAACGACAACGAGGAATAATTTCCTCGTCTAAGCACAGTTTTAAAATGTAAATTTTAGCGATATGTAGTGGCATAAATGCCCATTTTATGCGGGTTTCAGGCACTAGTGGGATATCCAACTTTAAAGTCTTAACACCGGAAATAGCCAGTATATGTGAAATACCGCTGACCCGGTATAAATCCTTTATCTCATCATCCAGATACGACTTGTCTCCAAGCAGCATGGACGAAAGCACTCCTGCCGTTGTCTCATCAGTCACCTCAAGAAGTGAAGCTGACAGCGTATCACGAAGTTTTTCAAGTCTGTGGTAATACCATGCATGTTTACCGGCGCTTGTCTTAATACTGTCTGCATTCACCGAGAAATCAATTCCCTGTGAGCGGTAAAAGCGCTCTCTGTCAAACTCTCCCTCATTGGTTGCAGACTTAAACAAGCCTATCTTGCCGCAAGCTTTCATATAATCGCCCAGATGTGCGCTTTTGCTGTCACAGTATACCACGACATCACCACAGGATATTTTTCTGCCAAAAGCCTTGCCGTACCCGGGCTGTGCTACGCAGTCCGTCATATAATACCTGTATGAGAAATACTTGTATTCAGTTTTATAAATCTTCCCCCAGACGATGACAGATTTTTCATCTGTCATATACTGCATATAGCTGTCACGGTTTTCATCCACTGAAGCGTATCTGAATTGTGCTGTTGCAAAAACAGCTGACGATATCAGGATAAGCAAAACAACTATGCGCCCGATACCGGAAAGGCTGCCCTTAGACACCACACACTCAGCTATTAAAGCCACAACCAGCATGGCAAAAACCAAAAAGCCAAAGCCCCTGCCATACATACATGAAACAGTTCCTGCAGTATAGACCAACGCAAATAAAAACATCGGTCTTTTACTAATACTCTTCTCCTCCTAATCCAATCTATTCTATTTTTCAGTTTTTTCCGTGGAATCATTAGAATCCACTATATCCTTATTAAACTCATACATATCGCTTAGCTTGTAATTATAAAGCAGCATGCCGTCATTCTCACCGTCAAGTGAGATCTGTACCTTGTCCACAGTAGGAAGTGAGGTGAGTGAATTAACTATCGAATACAGCACCACATCCTCTGTCAGCTTATTGTCAATAGTATTTCTGAACGATGAGTCAAAGTTCAGATAGCATATTCTATCTGCCACAGACACATTGATAAGCTTTGTTGTGCCCGGAAGAGTTGCCTTGAGCTTAGAGCCCTTCGGTCCCTCAATAAGCTGCTCAACAACAAGCTTTTCAAGCGCTATATTTGAGCTGTAATGTATCACTCTGGTCTGTTTTTCAAGCCCTGTACCATCCTTGTCAGCAAAATAAAGCGTGAGTGTCTCCTTCACACTTGTATTAATCTGCTCACCCGGATTCTCAACAAAATCATCAGCAGCCATGCTACCGACAATCTCATCATCCGAGTCCACAAGAGGAATACTGTTTACGGTAAATGTCACATATGAAATACTATCCAGCTGTGTAAGCGTGCGGACTACAGAAGCTCTCAAAAGCACCTCCTGCGCAGCCGTAAGGTCATAATACTCCTTGCTGAAATCCACAGTGCAATTATAGTTATTCTCGTCATGACCTCTCACAGACACCTCATCCGGAATCGCCTTGCGCAGTCTTGAGTCTTCAGGCTTAGCCTGCAGTCTTCCAAGAAGCTCATCCACCTGCTTGTCCACATCTGAGTTTTTGCTTCTAAGCACATATGACTCCGGCACACTGCTCGTAACATCCATATTCAGACAAAACACCTCAACCGTATTGTCTGCTTTTTTCTTTGTGCAGCCGCCCATGGAGAGCAGAATTACTGCAGTGAGCACGAATATAATTATTCTTTTCACGTCAAGCCTCCTATACAATATAGTTGAGCGGTATACGCACATCAAAGGTAGTGCCCTCTCCCATCACACTGTGAGCCTTTATAGCTCCCCTATGCATAAGAATAGAGCTTCTTGTAATGGCAAGTCCCAGACCTGTACCGCCAATCTCTCTCGAATGCGACTTGTCCACGCGATAAAATCTCTCATAGATGTGCTCTAAGGACTCCTCCGGTATACCTATACCGTTGTCCTCCACCTTCAGATAGAAATACTGATGGTCCGCATTTAAGGATACATGAACATAGCCACCGGTCTCGTTGTCATTATACTTGATTGCATTCTCAATGAGGTTTGTAAAAGCAAGCGTCAACTTCACCTCATCTATCTCTGCAGTTACCGGTCTGAAGCTCTCGAGTACAAGCTCCACCTGCTGCTTGTCAGCAATCGGCTGAAGTCTCTTCATAATCTGCTCGAGCAGGTCATTAATATTAACACTCTCGATATTCAGCGTGGCAGCCGACTTATCCATCTTGACCAGTGATAACAGGTCATTTATTATCTTTGTCTCTCTGTCTATCTCGCTTGTGATATCTCCCATGAACTCCCTGTACATCTCAATCGGAGCCTCATCACCCATGCTGTTGATGGAATCTGCGAGCACCTTCATGGAAGTAAGAGGTGTCTTGAGCTCGTGTGACACATTCGATACAAACTCCTGTCTGGACTCATCCATGACCTTCATTCCGCTCATCAGCTCATTAAAATTCCTGCTTATTATAGCAGTCTCCGCATAGTCATCTACATCCAGCTGCTCTTTTCCAAAGCCATCCTTAATGTCTGATATCTCGTCAGAAAGCTTCTTAATCGGAACAAAAAGGTGTAAAAGCACAAGCACACCAAAAAAGAGCACCACCGCACCTGCGATAATGGCAACCGTCACAGCAATCTGTGTCAGATACGACATATTTAGCGATATATTGTCCGTCGACACACTTACAACAAGTGCTCCCTCTATCTTTGAATCCTTGTCGTTTGGATTGCTTATCGGAACAGAAAGCTCGATATAGTGATTTTTAGAATCGTAGTTTGTAATCTCTGAAGCAGAGAAGGTCTTGATAACCTCCTCTGAGACAATAGTATTGCCATCATCTAAATTGTACGTATCCTTAATAATCTTAAAATGCTTGTCAACTATGAGCACACGGCCCTCATATATAGTAGTAAGAGTGTCAATCTGAGCATCAATATTGCTCAAGTCACTGCCATCCTTATCAAAGTATTTACTTGTGGATATCTTGTTTGCGAGAATCTTTGCCTGACTAAGCACTTCACTTTCGCGGATTGAAACTGCTCTGGACTCGTAGGTGTTAAGTATGCCGAAGCACAGCACCACCTCCGGTACCAGAACGAGAACAAAAATCATGAAAATCAGCCTGGATTTCAGACTCTTATAAAATGCAAAATGTACTTTACTCTTAAACATTTTAGAACCTTTCTGAAAGTATTACTTCTGGTTGTAGTAATATCCCACACCCCACTTGGTATGAACGTACTTCGGCTCGCTTGGATTTGCCTCAATCTTTTCACGAAGACGTCTGACATGCACATCAACCGTACGCACGTCACCCGGGTAATCCTCGCCCCATACAATCTTTAAAAGGCTCTCCCTACTGTACACTTTATTTTCATTTTTGATCAGAATCTCGAGCAGTTCAAACTCTCTTGCTGTCAAATTGATTTCATTATCATTTATGAACAGACGTCTGCTGTCACAGTCGAGCTTGATATCACCCTTTTCAATTACAGATGACTGTACCTGTGGTGCGCGTTCCGGTGAAGTGCGCCGCATGATCGCCTTGATTCTGGCCTTTACCTCAAGAATATTAAATGGCTTTGTGATATAGTCATCAGCGCCGTACTCAAGCCCTAAAATTTTGTCCATGTCATCGCCCTTTGCAGTGAGCATGACAATCGGGACATCAGAAAACTCCCTTATTGCCTGACACACCTCAAAGCCATCCATCTTTGGAAGCATGACATCTAAAAGAATCATATCATATGAATTGGCCTTCGCCATATTTAAGGCCTCCTCACCGTCATATGCGCAGTCTACCTCCATGCCATCCTGCAGCAGACTGAAACGTATTCCTTTTACAATTAACTTTTCGTCGTCAACGACCAGCACTTTTTTTGCCATTTATACACTCCTAATTTACTGTTATATCATCTTTTATTTTATTAAACATCGCTTCACCGATGCCGGACACCCTCGTGATATCCTCAATCGAAGAAAACAATCCATTTTTGGCGCGATCTTCAACAATACTCTTTGCCTTGCTCTCACCAATTCCGGAAAGAGCCATTAGCTGCTCGACAGTTGCGGTATTGATATTGAGCTTGCCATCCTTTACGCCTATATGCTCCTCAGCGCCGCCCTTCATCAGCGAGCCATCTATGCCGGTAGTATATGTGCCCTCAGGTATGTGATCTGACTTAAGCTCCTCTACAGTCGGGAAATACAGCATCTGCCCATCATACAGCTCTGATGCCAGATTCCAAAAGCTCTTGTCAGCTGTATCCAGCATGCCTCCCGCCATATCAACGAGCTCACAAACTCTCGCGCCCGGCTTTACTCTGTATACACCGGGATTGGCAACCTGACCACAGATATAGACGCACCACTCAGTAGATTCATCAGTGTCATCTGCTGTGTCTTTTGCCTTCTGCTCCTGTTCTCCATCGGATGAAGCTTTCTTCTCCTTGGAATCAGCAGTCTGTCTGTTTACATCACTTGAAACCACAGCAGTCTGCTCCGTTTCAGAAGCAAAATGAACTGTGGCATCATCCTTTTTACAGCCGCAAAGGCCAAACGCTATTGTTAAAATAAACGCACTTAATAATATTATTTTTTTCATATGGTCTCCTTTGATTAATATCATAATCTCAAAGGAGAAATCGATGTCCTCTTTATTTTACAGACTTTTTGACAGTATTACAAGTGTTGTTTCAAGTTTTTCTATCATTTCGTCAACATCACTCTTTTCGATAACAAGAGGAGGCACAAATCTAAGCACATTGCTGCCTGCCGTAATGACTATAAGACCTTGATTTAAAGCCTCTGCTGAGACCTTTCCTACAGGAAGGCTGCACTCCACGCCCTGCATGAGTCCCATACCTCTTCTGGCTGTGAGACAGTCGAATTTTGCAACAAGCTCATCAAGCTTCTTCTCCAGGTAAGGTGCAACCTCCTTTACATGGCTTACTATATCAAGACGCTTAAACTCATCAAACACTGCACTTACTGCGGCTCCTACGAACGGATTGCCGCCGTATGTGGTGCCATGGTCGCCCGGTGCAAGGGATTTGTCTGCCACCCTCTGTGTCATGAGAAAGGCACCAACAGGCACGCCACAGCCGAGTGCCTTCGCACAGGTCATGATATCAGGCTTCACATCATAGTTCTGCCATGCGAACATCTCGCCACTTCTGCCCATGCCGCACTGTATCTCGTCAAGGATAAGAAGAATATCCTTTTCATCACAGAGAGCTCTCACTCCCTCGATAAACTCCTTCTTTGCCGGGTAAATACCGCCCTCACCCTGAATAGTTTCCATAATAATGGCGCAGGTTTTGTCTGTCACCTGAGCCTTAACGCTCTCTAAATCATTGAAATCTGCAAATTTAACGCCTGGCATAAGTGGCTCAAACGGCTCCTGATAATGTGCATTGCCTGTGACAGAAAGCGCTCCGATGCTTCTTCCATGGAAGGAATGGTTCATGGCAATTATCTCATGTCCGGCATGACCATCTCTTGTAAAGGCATATTTCTTTGCTGCCTTGATAGCTCCCTCTATGGCCTCTGTACCGCTGTTGGTAAAGAAAATACGGTCCATTTTGCTTGCCTTAAGCACCTTGTCTGCCGCCCCGATGACAGGCGCATTGTAGTAAAGGTTTGATGTATGTAAAAGCTTATCAACCTGTGCCTTTAATGCCTCCTTGTGGTGCTCATTGCTGTAACCAAGTGCACATACGGCTATTCCTGCAGCGAAGTCTAGATATGCATTGCCGTCTGTATCATAAAGATGTACTCCCTCTCCGTGATCAAGCACAAGCGAAAATCTGTTGTAGGTGTGAAGAAGCTCCTTTTCTGCCTCATCAATGTATGACTGTTTATCCATATTATTGCTCATTGTTAAATTTCTCCTCCGAATCTCCAAGAATAGCTGTTCCGATTCCTCTGTTTGTGAATATCTCAAGCAGTAAGCAGTGTGCGATACGTCCATCAAGAATATGTACTCTTGAAACTCCGTTATCGATAGCATCTATGCAGTTGTTGAGCTTAGGAAGCATACCTCCGCCGATAAAACCATCACCTATAAGCTTCTTTGCATCTGAGACTGTAAGCTCAGAAATAAGAGTATTCTTATCTGAAGGGTCCTTATATACACCCTCGATATCTGTGAGGAATGCAAGCTTTTCTGCTGAAACTGCTCTGGCGATAGCACATGCTGCATCATCTGCATTGATATTGTATGTATTGTATTCGTCATCAAGACCGATTGGACACACGATTGGAAGGAAGTCCTTCTCTAACAGGTCATAAAGAATTTTTGGATTGACATCAGTGATTTCACCGACAAAGCCTATATCCTCTCCGTTTGAATACTTTTTCTTTACCTTTAAGAGGCCACCGTCCTTGCCGCTTACTCCGACAGCCTGCACACCAAGCTCCTCAACAAGTGTAACGAGAGATTTGTTTACCTTATTCAGTACCATCTCGGCAATCTCCATTGTATCGGCATCAGTCTTTCTGAGTCCGTTTACAAATACAGGCTCCATACCGACCTTTCCTACCCATTTGCTGATTTCCTTGCCTCCACCGTGTACGATGATAGGTTTGAAGCCTACCAGCTTGAGAAGTGTAACATCCTGGATCACCTGCTTTTTAAGCTGTTCGTCAACCATTGCAGAGCCACCGTACTTTACAACGATAATCTTTCTGTTAAATCTCTGTATATATGGAAGTGCCTCAATGAGCACCTGTGCCTTTTCCATTACCTGTTCCATGTTCTTATCTGCCATTGTACTGCTCCTTATTTGTTAAATCTTGTTATATTTTCTTCGTTAAGTGTGAAATCATAGTAGTTTAAGTCTTCTCTGAATGTCCATCCCTCTTCCTTCCAGAAGTGGTTTCCAAGCTCATTCACCTTGAAGGCTATGATTGACACCTTGTTGATATGCTCTTCCTGAAGTGCTCTCATGCAGGCAACCACCATGCTCTTTCCGATGCCGCATTTCCTGTAATGCTCATCCACGCATACATGATACAGGCAGCCTCTTCTGCCATCGTGACCGCAGAGTATGGCTCCAACTATCTTTCCATCCTCTACCGCTACAACACTCGTAGTCGGATTTCTCTTAAGAAATCTAAGGACTCCCTCTCTTGAGTCGTCAATAGAACGGATTCCAAAGCCGTGGATGGTCTGCCAGAGGCTGTACACCTCGTCATAGTCATCTATCGTCATAACCCTTATTTCATATTTATTCTCATTACTCATTTTATTAAATCATCCTTATATTTTTATATAACTATCAGCATTATAATGCATCTTTCTGATAATTACTTTCCTATTATTAATTATTACGGGAACATAGGAACCATATTGAGTCCCTCTGCCTCATCGAAGCCAAATAACAGATTCATATTCTGAACCGCCTGTCCTGCAGCACCCTTTACCAGATTGTCAAGAGCACCCATCATAATAATTCTGCCGGTTCTCTCATCAATCACAAAGTTTACATCCACATAGTTGCTGCCCTCAACCCACTTTGTCTCAGGGCAGACACCTTTTTTGAGCACTCTGACAAACTTCTCATTTGCATAATACTTATCGTAAACTGCCTTAATCTCATCATATGTAGGAAGTGTTCCATCAGGCTTTTTCTTAAGTGTCGCATACTCTGTAGCGAGGATTCCTCTGTTCATCGGCACAAGATGCGGAGTAAAGTTTATAAGGATTTCTTTTCCTGCCGCATATCCAAGCTGTTCCTCTATCTCAGGGGTATGTCTGTGTGAGGCAACGCCATATGCCTTCATGCTCTCATTTACTTCACAAAACAGATTAGGTGTCTTTGCACCACGTCCTGCGCCAGATGTGCCTGACTTTGCATCGACGATAAGTGTATCTGTATCAATAAGTCCCTCCTTCACAAGCGGATAAGCTGTAAGAATGGAGCATGTGGTATAGCAGCCCGGATTTGCAACAAGCCTTGTCTCCTTTGTGACCTTCTCCCTGTTTATCTCACACAGACCATATACAGCCTCATCAATAAACTGCGGCGACTTGTGCTCAATCTTGTACCATTTCTCATATGTGGCTACATCCTTGATACGGAAGTCCGCTGACAGATCGACAATCTTTACCTTACTTAATATATCCTCAGTGAGCACGCCTGCCAAAAAGCCCTGTGGGGTCGCAGTGAAAATCACATCAACAGACTCTACAAGCTCCTCCATATTATCATCCATGCACTTTGCATCAACTATCTGAAACATATTTCCATAGATATCGGCATAATTCTCATCCACATAGCTTCGTGAGCCATACCATGCAATCTCTACCTCTTTATGATTCATCAAAATTCTCACGAGCTCTGCTCCGGCATATCCGGTGGCTCCAATAATACCAGCCTTTATCATAGTATTTCCTCTTTTCATATTATATTTCTGCATAACCATATAAAATAGGTCTGACGCATCATACATAATAATATAGTACAGTAATTTCAATCCGTAAAGAGAAAAAATATACAAAATTATGTATATTTATACATGAATAATGTATATTTTTTCACTTGCAATATGTAAAGAACTGGTATATATTTATTCTAAAGTAATTATTCAAGGCTTTTAGACACAAAAGCAGTTAATGGTTACCATCATAAAGAATAAACGAAAAGAGGACACGCACTTATGAAAGACAAAGTTGTATTAGCTTATTCAGGCGGACTTGATACCACTGCTATCATTCCATGGCTTAAAGAGACTTATGACTATGACGTAATCTGCTGCTGCATCAACTGCGGACAGGGAGAGGAGCTTGACGGACTCGATGAGAGAGCTAAATTATCCGGAGCTTCAAAGCTTTACATAGAGGATATCTGTGATGAGTTCAGTGAGGACTACATCGTACCTTGTGTACAGGCCGGCGCAGTTTATGAGCACAAATACCTCCTTGGAACAGCAATGGCAAGACCGGGCATCGCAAAGAAGCTTGTAGAGATTGCAAGAAAAGAAGGCGCTGTAGCCATCTGCCACGGTGCAACTGGTAAAGGAAATGACCAGATTCGTTTCGAGCTCGGTATCAAGGCACTTGCTCCTGATATCAAGGTAATCGCTCCATGGCGTCAGGACAACTGGAAAATGGATTCACGTGAGGCTGAGATCGAGTACTGTAAGGCACACGGAATCGACCTTCCGTTCGGCACAGATTCAAGCTACAGCCGTGACCGTAACCTCTGGCACATCAGCCACGAGGGACTTGAGCTTGAGGATCCTTCACAGGAGCCAAACTATGACCATCTGCTCGTATTAAGCGTCACACCTGAGCATGCTCCTGACGAGGGTGAGTATGTAACAATGACATTTGAGAAGGGTGTTCCTACATCTGTCAACGGCAAAAAGATGAAGGTAGCAGACATCATCAGAGAGCTCAACCGTCTCGGCGGCAAGCACGGCATCGGTATCATCGATATCGTTGAGAACCGTGTAGTAGGTATGAAATCACGTGGTGTATATGAGACTCCTGGTGGAACAATCCTCATGGAGGCACATGACCAGCTCGAGGAGCTCTGCCTTGACCGTGCCACAATGGAGGTCAAGAAAGAAATGGGCAACAAGCTCGCTCAGGTAGTATACGAAGGAAAATGGTTCACACCACTTCGTGAAGCAATCCAGGCTTTCGTAGAGTCAACACAGGAATATGTAACCGGAGAAGTTAAATTCAAATTATATAAAGGCAATATCATCAAGGCCGGCACTACTTCACCATATTCACTCTACAGTGAGTCACTTGCAAGCTTTACTACAGGAGATTTATATGATCACCATGATGCAGACGGCTTCATCACACTGTTTGGTCTGCCACTCAAGGTGCGTGCAATGAAGCTTCTTGAGCTTGAGAACAAGAAAAATAATTAATTGTTACAACAAATAAAAGAAAAAGAGATGTGAAATAACAGCAATTATTTCACATCTCTTATTTTTTTAATAATTTCATTCTTTAAATCAAGTGCCTTATCCTTAATATGTCTCGAAGCACTTTTTGATATAAGCACCCTTGCAACAAGCTTTGAAGCCACATCCCAATGGTCAAGCTTATAATTCATCTGAGCCAAAAGCAAATCAACCGTATCCTGATTCATACCACATATAGGGAAATGCTCAGTCTCAACCGCTCTTGTCATTCCATCAAGAGCCTGCTTATAATAATATTTTTCTGCCTTTTGTGCACTTACAAGCTCTTCACTTTCCGTTGAGATACCATCAGCCGTAAGCTGTTCGATCAAGCCGCGATAAAGCCAGGATAGCTTAAGACAAATATATGCCTTTTCACTATACATAGCCCTTTTGACAATCGCTGAAAAAAGTGCCAGCTTAAATCTGTCTATTGCCTCATCATACGAATATAACAAAGGCACAGACTTGCTGCCGGGCTTAAATTTGGCAGCAATCTGCTCCTTAAGCAGCCTTATCTGTGTACTCGATACATGTACAAAGTCTCCATTCATCGCACTATAACCACAATGCGGACACGATGTGACACCATACTTTATTGTATCAATTCCCTTGTATACCGGTCTGAAATCATCATCAGAGCCAGCGAGCCTGATCTTTGATGTCCGTACCGTCAGGGTTTGAAAGCTCTGATCACACACCGGACATGTTATATTCTTTGCAAAAACAAAATCCGTTTCGTTCTCTGTCTGAACAGCAGCTGCCACCGGAGCATCCCCGGTGGCAGCTGCTTTATCCTCATCATACAGGTCATTTATGTCTTCAGGATTTAAACCGAATTTGTCAATGCCTGACATTAAATCCATATTTTACCTCTATTCTTCTCTTCTGTTTATTTTTAGTCAAAAACTATTTAGCTGTCGGAAGCTTGAATGAGCTCTTTAATGAGACGATTCTGTTAAATACAGGCTGTCCATCCTTTGAGTCCTTGCAATCCGCGCAGAAGAAGCCATTTCTGACAAACTGGAAGCTGTCATAAGCCTTGGCATTCATAAGCTCCGGCTCCACTACACAGTTATCAAGCACTGTGAGTGAATTTGGATTAAGATTTAAGCTTCCGTCCTCATTGTACACTCCAAGCTCCTCATTTACGATATTCTCGTAAAGACGTACAGTTACCTGCTTTCCATACTCGGCTGAAACCCAGTGGATAGTTCCCTTGACCTTTCTGCCATCAGGACTGTTGCCCCCCTTTGATGCCGGGTCATATGTACAGTGAATCTCTGTAACATTGCCGTTTTCATCTTTTATGCAGCTATTGCACTTCACAAAATAAGCGTTCATGAAACGCACCTCATTGCCAGGGAACATACGGAAATACTTCTTCGGTGGCTCCTCCATGAAGTCCTCTCTCTCCACATAAAGCTCTCTGGTGAAAGGAACCTTTCTCTTTCCAAGCTCAGGATTCTCCACGTTATTGTCCACTTCAAGATACTCAACCTGTCCCTCAGGGTAATTGTCGATAATCACCTTGACCGGATCAAGCACAGCCATCATACGAGGGCGCTTAGCCTTTAAATCCTCTCGGATACAATACTCAAGCATAGCGTAGTCAACAGAGCTGTTAGCCTTTGATATACCACACAGATCAACAAAATTCTGGATAGACTCCGGTGTGAAGCCCCTGCGTCTGAGTGCTGCTATAGAAACAAGCCTCGGGTCATCCCAGCCATCAACGATGCCGTCCTCCACAAGACGCTTGATATATCTCTTTCCTGTTACAACATTAGTCAGATAGAGCTTTGCAAACTCAATCTGCTTTGGCGACTCCTCAGGAGAATTCTTAAATCCACATTCAATAACCACCCAGTCATACAGCGGTCTGTGGTCTTCAAACTCAAGAGTACATATAGAATGTGTGATGCCCTCAATAGCATCCTCTATAGGATGAGCAAAATCATACATAGGATATACACACCATTTATCACCTGTATTGTGATGTGTCATATGAGCCACACGGTAAAGAATCGGATCTCTCATATTGATGTTTGAAGAGCTCATGTCAATTCTCGCACGAAGCACCTTTGTGCCATCCTCAAACTCACCGTTTTTCATGCGCTCAAAAAGGTCCAGGTTTTCCTCAACACTTCTCTTTGAGTATGGATCCTCCTTGCCGGCCTCTGTGAGTGTACCTCTATACTCTCTTATCTCATCAGGTGTCAGATCAGATACATATGCCTTTCCCTTCTTTATCAGTCCTACTGCACACTCATACATCTTGTCGAAGTAATTGGATGCAAAAAACTTCCTGTCAGCCCAGTCAGCACCAAGCCACTTAACATCGGCCTCGATAGACTCTACAAACTCCAGACGCTCCTTGGTAGGGTTTGTATCATCAAACCTGAGATTGAACTGTCCGTCATACTTCTTTGCCAGTCCATAATTTAAAAGAATAGACTTTGCATGGCCGATATGTAAATAACCGTTTGGCTCCGGTGGGAATCTGGTCTTTACTGTCTTGCAATGACCCTCTGCCAAGTCCTTCTCAATAATCTGTTCAATAAAATTTTTCGAAACTGTTGCCTCGTTCTCCATAAATGATCCTCCGAAAATAATACTGTGTCCATTATAAATTCATCAGTTTACTTTGTCAATGAATTAGAAAAAGTAGTACATGTATATTATACGTGCGTATGTGTAAACAGATGATCCTGACAGTATTCCTTGTTGCCGGTGCACTTCGAGCAGTATCTGAATGTTAATTCAGGATTTGACAATTCCGTTCTGCCGCATATATAGCACTTGTGACGTGAGATGCCACTTCCCGGGCGAGGTTCGGAAAACTGAGCCTTAAACTGTGCCTTTCTCCTCTTCTGGTGCATATTCTGTCTGAATGAGAGCCTGTGCTTGCAGCCATAAATGAATACCAACAGATTTATAAGTGCAAGTACGATTTCTGAGCCGTATGCCAATCCAATCTGCCATCCAAAGCTCATATAGGTATACACATCATATGCAAACATCACGAAGTAAACAAGCACCATCCACTTCATCTTTATAGGAAGCACAAAGTAAAGCCTCACCTCTGCCTCCGGCATCAAAAGACCAAGCATCAGATACATAGCTATAAGTATATAGTACATAGTCAGATTGATGGATACATGTGTCACTGCAAATGCAAGCATTCCTACTATATCATACAGCAAAAAGCCTCCGAAAAAGTACACATTCATCCTAAAAGAGCCAAGATATGACTCCATGCTGTCTCCAAGCGTCCACAGACAGAATATAAATAAAAGCTGTAAAAATGATATGCTGCCGCTCGGCACAAAAATCCAGCTTATAAGACGCCATACCTGTCCGTGCAAAATAGCAGAGGCTGAAAACTGCAGATAATAAAGGACAACATCTCCCTTTGTCAAAAGCAGCACACTGCCTATCAGATTCGCAGCGATAAATATTCTAGTGATATTCGGAATCGCTTTACTTCCATATTTTTGTTCTAGTTTGTTAAGCCAGTTCATACATTTTAGCAGACATGGTTCATTTCACTGCTGCTCACACCATTATGTGACAAGCAGTGGTTACATCACGATGCAATAAAACCACGTATCTGCATCCTCCTGTCATATTATTGCTGCCTTTTACACTATAGTGCAAAGGGCAGCGGTTATTACAAAATTTATTATGATAGTTAAATCATACTTTGTCAACGAGACTGCGAATTATTCACAAATTCTTTATAATTATAGTCATTGTAATTTGTCGATATCTGTCGTATAATAATCTCTGTTTTGATAATAGAACAATTATATATTTTAATAAGAAGAAAGATATATAAAAACATATAAGTAATACATTATGGAGGAACCACTATGGAAAATAACAGCTTACATAAGTTGGGCATTGATATCGGCTCAACAACCGTCAAGATTGCACTTCTTGATGCCGATGACAATATCCTCTTTTCCGATTATGAGCGTCATTTTGCAAATATCCAGGAGACACTTGAGTCCCTTATCAGAAAGGCCTACGACAAGACAGGTGACCTTTCAGTTTGTCCTATGATAACAGGCTCCGGCGGACTCACTCTTGCAAAGCACCTTGAGGTGCCATTCGTACAGGAGGTTATAGCTGTATCTACCGCACTCACACACTATGCTCCACAGACCGATGTGGCAATAGAGCTAGGTGGCGAGGATGCCAAAATCATATACTTCGAGGGCGGTAACGTGGAACAGCGTATGAACGGCATATGTGCCGGCGGTACAGGCTCATTTATCGACCAGATGGCTTCTCTCATCCAGACAGACGCTACAGGACTAAATGAATACGCAAAAAGCTACAAGGCCATCTACCCTATCGCAGCCCGCTGTGGAGTGTTTGCCAAAACAGATATCCAGCCTCTCATCAATGAGGGAGCCACCCGAGAGGATTTGTCAGCTTCAATCTTTCAGGCCGTGGTAAATCAGACCATCAGTGGCCTCGCCTGCGGTAAGCCAATCAAGGGACATGTTGCTTTCCTTGGCGGTCCTCTGCACTTTTTGTCAGAACTTAAATCAGCATTTATCAGAACCTTAAATCTCGATGACGAGCACACTATCGTTCCTGAGAACTCTCATCTGTTTGCAGCAATAGGCTCTGCATTAAACTATAAAGACAACTCTGTCACCACACTCTCATCCTTAATCGACCGCCTCTCAAACGGCATAAAGATGGAATTTGAGGTGGCACGTATGGAGCCTCTTTTTAAGGATCAGGCTGATTACGATGAATTTACAACGCGTCACGGCAACAATCACGTAAAGACCAGTGACCTTTCTACATACAAGGGCAACTGCTATCTCGGAATAGATGCAGGCTCAACCACCACTAAAATCGCTCTCGTAAGCGAGGACGGAGACCTTTTATACTCATTCTACAGCAACAACAACGGAAGCCCTCTCGCGACAGCCATCCGTTCTATCCAGGAGATTTACGCAAAGCTTCCTGAGGATGCACACATCGTACACTCCTGCTCTACAGGCTACGGAGAAGCTTTATTAAAGGCTGCTTTAAAATTGGACGACGGCGAAGTTGAGACTGTAGCCCACTACTACGCAGCAGCATTCTTCGACCCAAAGGTAGACTGTATCCTCGATATCGGTGGACAGGACATGAAGTGCATCAAGATAAAGAACCAGACTGTCGACTCAGTACAGCTCAACGAGGCCTGCTCTTCAGGCTGCGGCTCATTTATTGAGACCTTCGCAAAGTCCTTAAACTACTCAGTTCAGGATTTCGCAAAGGAAGCCCTTTTTGCAAAGAATCCTATCGACCTCGGAACCAGATGTACGGTTTTCATGAACTCAAAGGTAAAGCAGGCCCAAAAGGAGGGCGCATCTGTCGCAGATATATCAGCAGGACTTGCCTACTCAGTAATAAAGAATGCACTTTTCAAGGTTATCAAGCTTTCTGATGCAAGCGACCTCGGTGAAAATATCGTAGTCCAAGGCGGTACATTCTACAATGATGCCGTTCTTAGAAGCTTTGAAAAAATTGCAGGTGTACATGCAACAAGGCCTGATATCGCAGGTATCATGGGTGCCTTTGGTGCCGCACTCATCGCACGCGAGCGCCATGAGGCTGATTACAAGACAACAATGCTCACAATCGACCAGATAAACGAGCTCACCTACACCACAAAGCTCGCACGCTGTCAGGGCTGTACAAACCACTGTCTTCTGACTATAAACAAATTCTCCGACAACAGACAGTACATCACCGGAAACCGTTGTGAAAAGGGTCTGGGCAAGGAGAAGAACAAGGATAACATCCCAAATCTTTTTGAATACAAGAACAAGCGTATATTTGACTATGAGCCACTTGACCCAAAGGATGCTCCACACGGTACAGTCGGCATCCCAAGAGCCTTGAATATGTACGAGAACTACCCGTTCTGGGCTACATTTTTCAAACGTCTCGGCTTTTCTGTAGTGCTGTCACCACAGTCTACCAGAAAGATTTATGAGATGGGTATCGACTCCATCCCAAGTGAGTCAGAGTGCTACCCTGCAAAGCTCACACATGGTCATATAAGCTGGCTCATAAAACAAAATGTAGATTTTATTTTCTACCCGGCAGTGCCATATGAGCGCAAGGAGTTTCCTGATGCTAACAATCACTACAACTGCCCTATTGTCACATCATACTCTGAGAATATCAAAAACAACGTGGACGAGATTACTTCAGGCGAGGTTAAATTCATAAATCCGTTTATGTCATTTGAGAGTGAGGAAACTATCTCACAGCAGCTTGTTGCCACCTTCTCAAAGGGTGATTTCAACCTGCCTGAGTCACAGATTCGTGATGCGGTAGCCGCAGGCTGGAAGGAGCTTGCCATGACAAGGCTTGAGATACAGCGAAAGGGCGAGGAAGTGCTCGACTACATGGAAGACACCGGACGTCGCGGAATCGTGCTCGCAGGCCGTCCGTACCATGTGGACCCGGAAATCAACCACGGTATCCCTGAGCTCATCACAAGCTATGGCATCTGTGTTCTGACAGAGGACTCCGTATCCCATCTGGGCGAGCTTGAGAGACCTCTCATCGTCATGGATCAGTGGATGTACCACACCAGACTGTACTCAGCAGCCAACTTTGTAAAGACCCGTGATGACCTTGACTTAATCCAGCTCAACTCGTTTGGCTGTGGTCTCGATGCTGTCACAACCGACTGTGTAAACGATATCCTGACAGGCTCAGGCAAGATATACACCTGCCTGAAGATTGACGAGGTAAACAACCTGGGCGCAGCAAGAATCCGTATCCGCTCGCTCCTTGCCGCCATAAGAGTCAAGGAAACCAAGCATGAAAAGCGTGACTTAAAACCGTCTAACTACGAGCGTGTTGTATTCACCGAGCAGATGAAAAAGGACAACTACACCATCATCTGCCCTCAGATGTCACCTATACACTTTGACCTTCTCGTGCCAGCCTTTAAGGCAGCCGGCTACAATATGGTCATACCGGATATCCCTGCAAGGGAATGTGTGGATGTGGGACTTAAGTTCGTAAACAACGATGCCTGCTACCCTTCACTCATTGTCGTGGGACAGATTATGGCAGCCGTCAAATCAGGCAACTATGATATGACACACACAGCCATCCTCATCTCACAGACAGGTGGCGGATGCCGTGCAACAAACTACATCGGTTTTATCCGTAGAGCCCTCGAAAAGGCCGGATATCCTGATGTGCCTGTTATCTCAATCAACATGGTTGGTCTCGAGAAAAACCCGGGCTTTAAGTTTACTCCAAGCCTCATCCAGCACGGACTGTATGCACTTGAGTTTGGCGATATCTTTATGCGCTGTCTCTACAGGGTACGTCCTTATGAGAAAGAGCCGGGAAGTGCCAATGCACTCCATGAGAAGTGGAAAAAGAGAGTCATCGACTTTGTCGGCAACACAAAGATGCTCTCTCACAAGAAATACAAAAAGATGTGCCGCGAAATCATAAGGGATTTCGACAATCTGCCTATGACAGATGAGGTTAAGCCGCGTGTCGGCGTGGTCGGTGAGATTCTCGTCAAATTTCTGCCTGCAGCAAACAACTATGTGGTTGACCTGCTCGAAGCTGAAGGAGCCGAGGCTGTAGTGCCTGATCTGACTGATTTCTTACTCTACTGCTGCTACAACACGAATTTCAAGGCTGACTATCTCGGTGCTTCTAAGAAAGCTAAGTTTATGAACAACCGACTTATCGCCTTCTTCGAGTGGCTAAGAAAGGATGCAAGGGATGAGCTGGCTAAGAGCAAGCATTTTGAGCCAACCGCTCACGTGCAGGATCTCGCAGAGTATGCTTCTCCTATCGTTTCTTGCGGTAATCAGACCGGTG